>Ga0207833_100029_pt1 | contig 259363 bp, 218 predicted proteins | sample TtaePargueraPR_6_FD_187753 | JGI IMG/M metagenome (GOLD analysis project Ga0207833, IMG submission 187753) | Aerobic enrichment media microbial communities from Bioluminiscent Bay, La Parguera, Puerto Rico - Tt and E1 (2) (SPAdes) | ecosystem: Environmental > Aquatic > Marine > Unclassified ... | reverse complement strand
AGGTACTTTTGTCGATACGCTTTTACGCACAGATTTCGCCATGCGCAAGTATCCGAGCTACACGGGGACTTGGCTCCTCCCGCGACCGGACTTTCACCAGCTAGAAGATGCGTGCCTCTGGGCACGCTAATAACGAAAAAACCCGCTTATGATCGAATGCCATCATTCCATCATAAGCGGGTTTGTGCTAGGTCATAATAAGAGCATCAGGTACAGATCGCTTATTGCGCCTTCGCCTTCAACAGCTCAGCCTTATCCGTGCGCTCCCAAGGCACGTCCAGATCGTTGCGGCCGAAGTGCCCATACGCCGCTGTCTGCTTGTAGATCGGACGGCGCAGATCAAGCATCTGAATAATGCCAGTCGGGCGCAGATCGAACAGCTCTCGAATGAGCTCTACGAGCTTCTCCTCGCTCACCTTGCCTGTCCCATACGTATCCACACTAATGGATACAGGCTGCGCAACCCCGATCGCATAAGCAAGCTGGATCTCGCACTTCTCAGCCAAGCCTGCAGCGACGATATTCTTCGCCACATAACGTGCGGCATAAGCAGCGGAACGGTCCACCTTCGTCGGATCCTTGCCCGAGAAGGCACCGCCGCCATGGCGGGCATAGCCGCCGTAAGTATCGACAATAATCTTGCGTCCCGTCAGTCCGGCATCGCCTTGCGGTCCGCCGATGACGAAGCGTCCAGTCGGATTAATGAAATAATTCGTCGCTTCATCAAGCAGCTCCTCCGGTACAACCGGCTTAATCACCTGCTCCTTAATGTCGCGTGTGATCGTCTCAAGCGTAATATCTTCGTGGTGCTGTGTCGAGACGACGATCGTATCCACCCGTACCGGCTTGTTGTTCTCATCATATTCAATCGTTACTTGCGTCTTGCCGTCCGGGCGCAGATAATCGAGCGTGCCGTCCTTGCGCACTTCAGATAAGCGGCGAGACAAGCGGTGAGCCAGCGCGATTGGCAGCGGCATCAGCTCAGGCGTCTCATTCACAGCATACCCGAACATCAGGCCCTGATCGCCCGCACCAATATTCGCAGTCTCCGCAGAAGTATCGCCGTCGCGCGATTCCAGCGCTGCATTCACACCTGCTGCGATATCAGCGGACTGCTCATTCAGCGATGTCAATACGGCGCAAGTATTCGAGTCGAACCCGTACTTCGCGCGGGTGTATCCAATATCGCGAATCGTCTCGCGAACAATCTTAGGAATATCTACATAATCAGCCTTGCTCGAAATCTCACCAATGACCAATACCAAACCCGTAGCTACAGACACTTCACATGCTACGCGAGCATGAGGGTCTTCCTTCAAGAACGCGTCCAACACAGCATCCGAAATCTGATCGCAAATCTTGTCCGGATGACCTTCTGTAACCGATTCCGACGTAAATAGACGACGTGTGCGCTGCAAAGCCATAAGTCCTAACCTCCTATACAGAACAAAAAATGAACCTTTTCCGCTCTGGAAAAGGTTGACACATGCTATCTTCAACTTATAATGTTACTGTATTTATCGAGGAAAGTCAATGAATGCCCGATACGCACGAATGATGCAACAATATGGTGGAAATGCTAATCGAGATGATCGCGTGCTACCCGTTCAACAACGTCTCTTCGGCACGCTGCACCAGACGGGCTGTAATCGACCCGCCTACGAACCCGGCGTCTCTGCTGGCGATGTGGCCCCAGTAATCTTCCTTCATCTGCCCTTGCGGAATCGCGCCAAGCTCTGTCGCGAATTCTGTATCCGCACCAACAGCACCGGCCGCATACGAACCGACCGGCAGCCCAAGCTCTGCCGCAATCTCATACTTCAGTTGATCGATCGCCGCGTGGCATTCCGGTACGATCTTCGTACGTCCTGATTGCCCTCTACCCATAGGTGTCACCTCCTCATTGTCGATGTAGGAATAGTGTGCCACCTAGCCAGCGCCTCAACCGTATAAGAAGTTAGCAGTCCATAGAGATGCTGTTAATGCGGGCAATATCATGCAGGAAGCGTACTTCAGTGCTACACAACGCTACAACCACCAATACCAGACCGCAGCAAGCATCGTCAGCCATAGCAATCCGCCCAAGCATACCCCCCAGATCATGCCGCGCACAACGCCTAGCGGGTCCTCCCTGTCCGATTCATGAAGCATAACCCCTCGCCCCCTGTACATTATATTCTTACGTACAAGGTTGCCACATTGTTGATCGAATAAACCTCTAGCTTGCCGGCAAGAGTAAGAACAAGGTCGCGAACGAGTGGATAACATATAAAAAAATCCCGAAGAACAGCATGTCCGCCATTCCCCAGGATCCGTTGAGTGTATCCTAACTGAAACCTTTTACTCCACAGTATTACCATCCGCGTCCACCTTCAAGTACCCGCCGCGAACCATCAGGATAACCTGCACTGCCTCGCGGTCACTGTGCTGCAGACCTCGCCCTTCGCGCGGATTGACGAGCAGATGATTCAGCTCCACCGCACTGCCCGGCTTCACATCTACCCCAGACGTGACGTCTGGAATGCCGTCCACCGTGCCGCTTACCACCTGCGTCTGGCCTACGCGAACGATCATCTCTGTACCCGCTCCGGCATACAGCGTCTGGCCTGCCGCGAGCGTCACAACCTCCAGCGAAGCAGAGCCGCCGACCGTGCCACCCACATTCTCGAACTCTTCTTTCACCAGCTGACTGAGCTTCTCATCTACATAACTCTTAGAAACTAGCGGATCATCCGCCGAGCCCGGCTGATTCGGATTAATCACACTATCCGCCCACGTCACAGCGTACGAGCCTCCCCAAGTTCCGCCTGCAAGCAAGGCAACTGCAAGCAGGATGCGCATCCATTTGTTGTTCAAAGCTTATTCTCCTCCCATGCATGCGTGCTGCCGCCTGCGCTTCCGCCGCATCCGGCACAACCGATTCTCTTGCTACTTCTTCTATGATAGCTTACTAGATTAGACGTCGGCAAGGGGGAGAAAGTTGTGGGGATGCGGAGTTACATGTCCGCAGTAATACGCTGATCGGACACCACAATAAAGTAATCGTTCTTCAAGTTTTCCTTATTATACGTCAACCTTGTTCCGTCCAGCTTCAACATCAGACCGCCTGCAGCCTCCACAACAGCTTGTCCGGCAGCTGTGTCCCATTCCATCGTCGGTCCCATTCGCGGATAAATATGCGCACTACCTTCAGCAACCGCGCATATCTTCAACGAGCTTCCCCGCTGAATTCTTCGTATATCGGAGAACCTGGTTTGAAGCTTGACTAGTAGAGATTCCAGTTCAGGACTTGGATGGGAACGACTTTCCACCAATGTTAATGCATCATCGAGTGCAAACTGAACATGAATAGGCTCTTTTGTACCTTCTCGATCTATTTTATATGCCCCTTCTCCAGAGACCCCGACATATACAATTCCTTCGACTGGCACACTGACTACACCTAGGACCGGAACTCCCTGTTCGATTAATGCGATGTTCACTGTGAAGTCGCCATTTCGCTTCACGAATTCCTTCGTTCCATCCAGCGGATCCACTAACCAGAATCGTTCCCAATGCTTGCGCTCATCGTATGACAGATGCTTCCCTTCCTCCGATAGAATCGGAATGTCCGGATACAACTGTGCCAGTCGTGATTGAATGACCGTATGGGAAGCTTTGTCTGCAGCCGTTAATGGAGACTCGTCCTCCTTCGTTTCCACAGTAAAATCCGTTTCATACACTTCCATAATTTTGTCTCCAGCGTCTTGGACAACAGCAATCAATTGCTTGACATCAATTCCGTGCATAAGTCCCTCCTACTCCTCGTCTTGTATATAACCCTGATCCTTCAAGTAATTGATAATTTGTGCAACTGATTCATCGATGGATTGGCTTTCCGAATTCACGATAATTTCTGCAGTCAACGGCTCCTCATATGGAGCAGAAACGCCGGTAAATTGCTTGATTTCTCCACGCATTGCTTTCTCATAGAGTCCCTTAGGGTCTCTTCGAGCACACTCATCCACCGAGCATCGTACATACACCTCGATGAACTCACCATCAGCAAATCGTGAGCGTACCATATCACGGTCTTCACGATATGGGGAGATGAAAGCGCTCAGCGCAAATAGCCCTGCGTCTACAAACAGTTTGGATACTTCACCGATTCTACGGATGTTTTCCTTGCGATCCTCGGGACTGAAGCCTAGATTGTTATTCAAACCATGCCTTATATTATCCCCATCTAATACGTAGGAGCGAATACCACGGTTATACAGTTCTCTCTCCACTGCTGTTGACAAAGTAGACTTCCCCGCACCGGATAATCCTGTGAACCATAGCACACAACTTCTATGTTGATTCAGCTCGTGCCTCTCTTCTCGGCTCACATGATTATGATGCCAGACAATATTCTCAGACTTCACCTTCATGAACTGATCCACCTTTCGAGATATCTACCATCCTACTATGATAACCGAAACGGTTACAAGCATATAGTGTACATTTATTGGAACCCAATCGCAATACCATTATAACCGAACAAATCGATTACTTCGATGATTCTTCTTCATTTCCTCTACAGCTGAGTATACTCAGTTACCAGACGCTCGCAATGCCTTGTAGACTCTTCGCATCAAGCTCACAGATGCATAGAGACCAATACCGACTATTGCACCTATACTGTCGATCCAGACATCGCGGATTTCCGGTCCACGACCGGGGACAAATTGCTGATGCCACTCATCCGACACCGCGTAAGTTATGCAGATCAGTAGAGAGTACACCACACACTTCTGCCACGCAATACTGAATCTTCTCATTGCCTGAATCACTAGTATGCCGAGAATGAGGTAGGCGATAAAATGTGCGTTCTTACGAACCACACGATTGAGATGAAGAATATTCATATCCTCGCTCGCACTCACATATTCAACAGTGTAGGCGACATGTTCCGTTACCCCTGTGCTTAACCGGTTCGAATCAGTGGAGGTCTGTGAGGACAAATAAAAAATAACCGCCATCCATATGATGACGGCTAGCCAAGATACAGTGCGAATCACCCTCATACTACTAATTATCTTCAACCGTAACCACCGGTCGTCCAATAGAATGATAGATAAAACCTGATTCCCTCATCAGTTCCAGGGAGAAGCAATTTCTGCCGTCTACGATGATTGGTGCAGACATAAGCTGTTTGGCTTTCGCCAGATCAAGCAACTTCACTTGGTCCCATTCGGTAAGGATCACCGCAGCATCTGCATTCAGCAAGCACTCTTCAACATCCTCAGTATAGAGAACGCGATCACCAAAGTGGACCCTTGCTTCAGATAATGCAATTGGATCATAACACTTCAATGAAGCCCCCTGCCTCAATAGAGCAGGAATAATTTGCAGAGATGGAGCATCACGCATATCATCTGTATTCGGCTTAAATGCCAAGCCTAGAATCGCAATTGTTCTTCCCTTTAAGTCCCCAAGTACTTGTTCCAATTTGTTCACCACTACTAGCTTTTGCGCATCATTAGCAGCAATAACAGACTTCAGTAATCGGAAATTATAACCAACTGAATCGGCTATATAGGCAAGGGCATGTGTATCTTTCGGGAAGCAAGATCCGCCATAACCAATTCCTGCTTGCAGAAACCGACTGCCGATACGCGAATCCATGCCCATACCTTTTGCTACTGATGTTACATCTGCACCCACTCGCTCACATACATTAGCAATAGCATTGATATAGGAAATTTTTGTAGCTAAGAAACAATTAGAAGCATATTTGATCATTTCAGCACTTTCCAGATCGGTGATTAGAAGATCCGTATCGAATGGTTCATGCAAGTCAGCTATGATTTGTGCTGCCTTATCGCTCGTTGCCCCGATAACAGCTCGCTCCATATTCATGCAATCAGACAATGCCGAGCCTTCTCGCAGAAATTCTGGATTCGACACAACATCAAACACAATTGAAGAATCGCGTAGATTCTCTCGAATCAATCGTTGTACCATACGCCCTGTACCTACTGGCACAGTACTCTTATTCACAATCACTTTGTAACTGTTCAAATGTTCGCCGATCGACTCCGCAACACCAATCACATAACGTAAATCTGCCTCTCCTGTGATTGTCATTGGCGTTCCTACTGCAATATAGATAATCTCTGCATCTTGAATAGCGGAAGGAATATCAGTCGTAAATGTGAGTCGACCTGCTTCCTTATTGCGTCGTACCATCTCTTCCAAGCCAGGTTCATAAATCGGAATTACACCATTGTTTAGCTTTTTGATCTTTGAATTGTCAATATCACAACACACAACTTGATTCCCTATTTCCGCAAAGCAAGTGCCTGACACAAGTCCGACATAGCCCGTACCTATCACAGTAATTTTACTCATTTTTGTATCACCCAATCTTAGTGATAATCTTGGTCAATCGACCGATGAAATGTCACGGTCATCCCCAGATTTATTATTTTAACTTATAATAGTCTACATACCAGTCTGCGAATCGCTGTAAGCCTTCACTAATACTCGTTTTCGGACTGAAACCCGTAACTTCCTCCAATCGTTCTGTTGAGGCGTAGGTAGCTGGTACATCGCCAGGTTTCATGGGTTCATATTGTTTTTGAAAAACAACGGTCTTGCCCATCGCTCTACTGAACGAAAGTTCTAATGCTTCGATGAAGTCCATCAATTTAACAGGCGTATTGTTCCCTATATTATACACCTTGTGAAATGGCTCTTCGCTCGAAGAATGTTCCATTAACTTAACGATCCCTGAAATAATATCATCAATATAAGTAAAATCTCGGTATAAGTCATTCTCAAAGTCACCATTATTAAAGATCCGAATGGCTTTTCCTTCAAAATGTTGCTGAGCAAAAGAGAAATAAGCCATATCTGGCCTCCCCCATGGGCCATATACGGTAAAGAATCGAAGTCCAGAAGCCGGAATTTGATATAGGTGACTGTATGAATGAGCCATTAACTCATTTGATTTCTTCGTAGCTGCATATAGGGATACCGGATGATCTACATGATCACTTTCTTCGAATGGTACTTTCTTATTCGCACCGTATACCGAACTGGATGAAGCATAGATCAAATGTATTACAGGATACCGTCTACAAGCTTCGAGAATATGAAAAGTGCCAACGAGATTACTTTGAATATATGCATCAGGATTCTCGATCGAATACCTCACACCAGCTTGAGCGGCTAGATGAACTACGTATTGAGGACTGTGCAATTGAAACAAGGACATCAATACATCTTTATTCGCTAGATCAGTCTCCGTAAAATGAAATTTATCATACATGTCAAGTTGTGATAGCCGATCTTTCTTCAGTTGTACTTCGTAGTAATCGTTTAGATTATCTAATCCGATAACCTGATAACCATGTTCAAGTAAACTACGGGATAAATGAAAGCCTATAAATCCCGCTGCTCCTGTAACCAAACATACCTTCATCATAAACTTCCCCCAAGCAATTCATTCGTCATTCTAATATAAACTTACCACTCTGAAGTACAGACTCCAAATTAATAAGAACTTTTTCTTGTTCATCTTCACTTAGATTAGAACCTGATGGTAGGCATAATCCTCTAGCAAACAAGGTATCGGATATACTTTCATGTTCAATGTGCGGATAGTATTCACAATTCTTAAACAATGGCTGTAAATGTAACGGCTTCCATACTGGACGAGTCTCTATATTCTGTAGCTCTAACTTATCTATAATTTCATATGGTGAGATTGCATGGATGGTGGGATCGATTGTCATTGCCGTCAACCAACGAGTGGCTTTACCATAAGAAGCCTCCGGCATAAACTCAACCCCCTCGATCTTCGCAAGTCTTTCCACATAGGATTGGAACACTTTCCTTCTTGCATCTACGCGATCTCCCAGCACTCGCAGCTGTCCCCTGCCAATCCCCGCTAGTACATTACTCATTCGATAATTGTAACCCTGCTCCTGGTGTTGATAATGCTTTGCCGGTTCCCGAGCTTGCGTGGACCAGAAGCGCGCCTTATCCAATGCATCCAGATCATCCGAAATCAAGGCACCACCGCCTGAAGTTGTAATGATCTTATTTCCATTGAAAGAGTAAATTCCCAATTTACCCATTGCACCGCTCTGCTTCTCCTTATAAGTAGCGCCTAACGATTCCGCTGCATCCTCAATAACTGGTACTTGATAATGATTGCAAATTTCCATTATTGGATCCATGTCAGCACTTTGGCCATATAAATTGACTACAATTACAGCTTTCGGCAACTTTTCTGATCGTTTCGCCTCGGCAAATGCTCTTTCCAGCGCAAGAGGCGACATATTCCATGTCTCCGGTTCGGAATCAATAAAGACCGGGTTTGCGCCCTGATATAAGATAGGATTTGCACTTGCTACGAATGTAAGTGTAGAACAAAAGACATAATCTCCTGGCTGGACATCCAACAAACGCAAAGCCAAATGGATGGCTGCTGTACCAGAGGAAAGAACAACAGCGCCAGCTGCACCTGAATATTGTGCCAGTTCTTTTTCAAATGCGTCAACGTTAGGACCTAATGGTGCAACCCAATTTGTTGAAAATGCTTCTTCCACAAATGTTCGTTCATACTCTCCTAAATGAGGAGCTGATAGATGTATCTTATTTGACAAATTCCGTTACCTCCAAGGGATTCTATTTTATACACTTTGCCGGAACACCCGCCACAGTTTTTGAAGCTGCCACGTCATCAAGGACCACACTGCCTGCTCCAACTATAGAATATCTTCCAGCATATAACCGGGGTAATATTCTTGCCCCACTTCCCAAGAAAACCCCTTCAGATAGATGGACTCCCCCTGTTATATCGCAATGATTACTTACTGTCACTCCATCTTCTAAAATAGCGTCATGAGCTACTGTAGAGTGTAAATTAACAATCACATGATTTCCAATTATCGTATTAGTAGAAACTATGGAGTATGGACTCATAATAATTCCTTGGCCAAGCTTGGAATCTGAACAAATAATACTAGTAGGATGGATAATATTAGTAAATTTAGCTCCGCGTTGAGCTAAACTTCTACATATTGTTAGTCTTATTTTAGGATTGGCAATCGCGCATACAAACAGATCATCTTGATCTGGAATATATTTGGTGATAGTTGAGATTACAGGTGTGTTTATCTTATATTTGTTAAGTGTGCTGATTTTATCATCAATAAAGCCTTTTATTCTCCAATTTCTTTCACTAATCGGAATATCATTAGCCCAATGAAGTAACTCTCTCCCAAGATCCCCCGCACCTATAATAACAAGTCCCTTACACAAATACGATCACCCCCTCAACTGTTTATTCCATTTCTTTTTGGACATTACTTCCCTTGAATTCTTCCATTGTAACATGGTTTTCATGGCTAATATTTTCTGATCTAAGCACTTTAAGAACAGTGAACCACAAAATTTTCACATCTAACCAAAAACTCCGATTATCTACATACCAAACATCTAATTCAAACTTTTTCTCCCATGAAATTGCATTACGTCCATTCACTTGCGCCCAGCCTGTTATTCCAGGCTTCACTTCATGTCTTCTTGCCTGTTCTGGTGTATACCGGTTTAAATATTGCACTAGAAGCGCCCTCGGCCCAACAAGGCTCAAATCACCTTTCAATACATTTAGTAGTTGTGGCAATTCATCTAAACTATATTTTCTTAATAATACACCGATAATAGTCATTCTATCGATATCTGGCAATAACTCTCCATTTTGATCTCTTTCATCAGTCATTGTTCGGAATTTATATATAGAGAATACTTTCCCTTTGTATCCAGGCCTCTCTTGTTTGAAAAATACTGGATTCCCTATTTTAATCAACACTAGAATATATATAACTATTAGTAACGGGCATAATAACAACAACAATATCCCTGAAACTATAACATCAAATAGTCGTTTCAACTTATCACCTTTTTAAAAATGATTTAATATATTATACTATAAGTTATCACGCACTTATACTCACTTTTAATAAAATTACAGGTTAAAGCTGCCATCTTACTATTTCGATCTTGCTATTCAGTCATTCAGCACAACCCAAACATTCGAGATAGATGGTACGGGTTTCCCTTGATTGTCTCATGTTTCTCGGTCCTTTAATCGCATACGCTCAAAATTTCACTTTATTTGCAATTCCACTTTTTATTTTATAGATGATTAGTTTTATCTTCAACTTCTCTTCTCTTGAACATACAAGATAATATGTGCACGTCACAAAAACAGTTATAATTGTAAAGCTTATTATAGTAAACTGAAGGAGAAAATTTTGCATAATCATCTGGCTAAGTAAATACCCCAAACATGTTGCCAGCGAAAATGGAATAAACACTTTCACAAATGGAATACTATATGGATGTATCTTCAACTGATAGTACACTAGGATCAATCGAATGACATTCGAAATGAGTAATGAAACCGCTGTCGCAATTGCCGCCCCACTGATACCCATAATTGGGATTAACCACATGTTAAGTGCGATATTTATTATAATTGCACTTAAATTCGCATACAAGTTATATCTTGGGCGCCCTGTCATAGAATTTATAGTTCCAACAGGTCCTACTATTGAATTGAATACTTGACCGAGAGCAATGAGCACTAACGCTTGAGATCCCAAAATGTACTCCTGACTAACTAACCCCATAATTTCTTCACTCAATACTAATAGGATACTAAATACTAAAAGGCTAAAGAGCATAACCCACTTCGTGCTCTGCTGGAAGACAGTCTTTAATTCATCTACCTTTTTACTATGGTACAATTTTGTAGTGATAGCAGGGAAGATGGAATTCAAGGAAAGAAGTGCAAACATGGCAACATTCCCAAAAGTCATAGCTAGCTTGTATATTCCAACTTCAATGCTATTATGAAAGTATCCAATCATGTAAATATCAATATTATTAATTAATACAATCATTATTCCGTTAAATAATAGTGGAATGGAGTATATGAACAACCTCTTGCTTTCCTGATAATATCCACTATTCCATGTAAATCGCCAATGCACTCTGATAATTTGGTAAAACAAATATAGAATTGTTAATATCAATCCTATATAATAAGCAGATACAAGAGTGAATATAGATTCTCCAATAACAATAAAAAGTAGAAGAAAAACAATAAATTCAACAACATGCCTTACTACATTTGAGCTTATGACATATACCTTTATTTTTTTTAGTGCTCGAAAAATACCCAGCAAAACATTTGAGATATTAATGATAATTATGGTTGGTAATAATATTACCATTAATAATTCATATTTATTGTCTAAAAGTATATATTCTGTGATTACATGAATATTTAAATATAACACAAATATTATAAGCAGATTAATAATGAATACTAATGTGATGGCAAAGGAGATAATTGCATTCCTCTTTAGTTTTTCGGCCTTTGAATATTTCGGGATAAATGCTATAACACCAGTTGGTAGACCAAGATTGCCAATTACCAAAACAATGGCCAGAACACTAACAACAAAAGTAAATTCGCCAAATAATTCTGGTCCTAATATTCTTGCGAAAATAATACCATTTATCAAAACAAAAATTTTCCCAACAATATTGCCGATAAACGATATTAATGACTTGCTGCCAATTTCATTCATCATATTCACTTTCATTCACCTGAGTAATAAATCGACAAATCTTTGTCTATAAGACTTTCCAGTGATTTCAGATCATTCTTATAATAGCTCTTCAGATACACACGAAAATCATTGTCAATAGGTTCTTTTTTCAATTCTTTCCTATTAAATATTCTATAATATTTGGATAAACTTCCTCTAAGAACAGGTGGGATGAACTTCTTGATCTTATCTTTGTGATTATAAAACAATTTGTTCATATTTTTATTCTTCGCCAAATAACCTTTGTTTGAATGCATCTTAGTTATAGGAATATGACTGATTCCTGCAAAGTCACAAAATTCATCTACGATTCCTTGTTGATTATTAACAAATTCCTCAAACAAAATAATGAGAATGTTCTCCTTAGGAAATAACTCATACACTTTTTTCACTTGAGAATAATACTTGCCACGCTCAAAATAGCTATTTTCTCTATACTTCAAATCATTTAATTGCATTCTTTCCCTTTCTTTATAAAAACTTTCCTTAAAAGAAAGGTTGTCTCTACCTTTCAATAAGCTCATATAATAATGGGACTCAGCTCGTTTTATAGGATCTCTCAATAAAATTATAAGTTTAGTATTTTCAACAGGTAATGTCTTTGCAATCTTATCCATTGTATCTTTATAAAAAATATATGAAGGGGTAACATCAAATTTAATTCTGCTTTTACCATTAAACAGACTAAGATACTCTTGAAGACTTGGTTCATTTGTATAATCAAAGTAATGCAATTCTTTATTCTTACCTATATCTAATGATTGATGCTTTGATAGCAAATCATATAATAAAGTAGTACCTGCTTTTTGAACTCCAATTCCTAAAATAAAATTATCATATTTCATGAATTATTCACCTTCCGTTTCCTTCTGCTGTGTTTGAACCTGTCAATTCCTCTTAGAATAAACTCCTTTGCATAAATAGCAAGTTTTTGATTGAGGCTCAAATCCAAGCTAACATCTGGATACTTCAACTCATAGCCTAGATAAATCAAAAGATCATTAGTCATTTCTTCAAAAATTTGAATTTCACGCTCTGAAAGATCAGTTTCCCATAAATTAATTCTTGATTGACTAATTTCTTTCCCGACAAGCTGATGTTGCTTTTTTGTATACACCGGCACTTTAAACCCGCTTCCATCAAAATCCCTTTCATCATATTCAATTCCGATAAAACTACAAATTCTATGAAGTTCTTCATTAGGACGTAAAATGATATCTTCATATCTTGTTTGCATGAAACTTGAATTAGGCAAGAATTTTTCTAATGCCAAACCATACGCAATATGCTCCATCCAGTACTTGGATGTAAACATTGTTGAATTGCCACCCCAAGATACTTTCTTTAGGGAATTAGCTATTGCTCTTCCATCCCTAACAATGTGTATAAACTTACAGTTATCAAAATGATTGTATAGTGAGATCGCATTTTTAATATTTTCCGGTGTGTGATCGATCCAGTATCTATAGTTTTTGACTTCATTAGCTTTATTATACTCATCCAATAAATATCGAATGATAGTTTGATGATTATATTGTGTGAGTTGAAGATTTTCATACAATTCGTCTCGGTTTACTGCAATATCCCAAATATTAAATCTGAAATTCTTTTCGAGATAATTAATTATATTTATTAAATCTTCCTTATGTCTTATAGGAAAGCTGTTTATTAGTTTTTCCTTAAATTGAGACTCGGGTGTTACCAAAATTGAGTGATGTTTTCCTAACAAAGATGCAAGCATAGTTGTACCACTTCTTGGACAACCTCCGATAAAAACTGGCACCACTTTCCCCATACATTCCACCTCACATTATAAAAACTTTATATCTTTAATTTCTCAATCAGTATATTGACTACTCTTTCTTCAGAGTATCTTTCTGATTCCACAAGACAATTTTCGCTGTAAAATTCGATTAGTTCAGGATGATTTATTACGCTCTCCAGTTTCTCAATCATATCATGATAGTTCATCGCCTCAAAAATCTTACCATGGAAATTGTCTTTTATAATTTCTGAGTTATATTTCCAATCAGATGAAATTACCGGCAATCCCGCCGTCATTGCATCTAACAATACACCCGGGAACCCTTCTCCTTCATAAAATGTTGGAAATAGCAGTACATGATACTGTGACAACGTTATTAAAATATTGTCAGGATCTAGCTTACCTTTATATGAAACTGTCTTTGACAGATTAACTAATCGGTAAAAACTTTCCGTATAGCTAGACCCAATAGGTCCATATATATCAAGGTGAAGCCCATAACCATGTTTATTATTTAGCTCTTCTATTGCCCGAATAGCATACTCCACACCCTTTTCTCTTATCACTCGTGAGTAAAACACAACTTTGTAAACTTTATTTGTTTTAACTACACCATATATCTTGTGTTTATAAATACGATAATTGGGAAATAAAATGACATTATCCAACGGAATCTCGTCCAATCTAGCTTTCAATGAATTAGTTTGAACATAAACCCTATCTGCTTTTTTGATATATTTTGAATACCTAGGGTTCTTACTCAAAAATTCATATAACCATCCACCTATTGCTACAAAATGGACCTTTTTGCTCAAAATAACCCCACATATATGCATTAGAAAACACATATACTTTATAGCACCTTGGGCCGGCATAAAAATTAGTATTTTTGATCGTAACACATGAAATATAGCTCGCACCAAACAATTTAACCACTCAATACTTAAGCTGTTACGTTTCAATAATGAGGTATCCAAATAATCAATTGTATATTCATCCATATATTTTTCAACTGATTCTAATACAGTTCTTGTACGCATTGTCTGTCCGTTCAAATCATTCGACGCATAACCAAAATTCCCTATAATACAAACATTCCTCTTGCTACTCATTCTCTTGCATCTCCAGTATTTTTTTAGTAAACACTATCCTTAAACATAAACTAGTAATAACAATTGTAAAAGTACAACTAATTATAAAGGGAGTAAAACCGTTCTTAAATAATGTAATAAGATTTGAGAATATCACAAAAGAATATACATTTTGTAGATAATCATTGGAATAGTAATATTTTTTATAAAAAAATCCAACTATAGCACCAAATATCAAGCTTAATAGAATAGCTATACATCCAAAATTGACTATCATTTCGTTAACATAAAAAAAAGAAGGATTTCCTGGTAGATTCATCTTCGCTTCGATTAGCTCTGGAACCACCGAGGGTTTATCACTCATCATACTTCTTGGTATGGCACTGAAAATCAAAAATTTAACACTATATCCCCAAGGAATACTGAAGTTACTTAAATAATCTTGTATTAATAACAATGTTTTGAATCCTGTAGCGGGGCTTGCAAAAATTAATTCCAGGAATCCTCTCAACTCCCAAGGTGCAGTTATCTCTGAACCCCGTTGTATTTGCGTGAACAGAGACCTACCCCACCACATTATAGGAATCATGACTAAAGCAGTCACTCCAATAGAATATATTTTTTTTCTTTTTAGTCGACTTTTTACATACCACGCCAAATTTTGTTTGATCTTTATGTGTGACATGAATATAAATAAAAATATTAAAAAATTAATAGTTTCTCTTCTTTGTCCTGTTGTGAAGTACGCTAAGAAACTCAACAGTATTAAAAATAGTGTAAACACACTTAATTTTCTTTTTGTAAATCTATCTTTCAGAACAAATAGAACCACTAACAAATTTGGTATCAAAGTATACAGCGATTCAATGTAAGCCGAGTCGAATATCCCCTCTTTCCTAGATGGTGAGAAGAACAATAGTATATTATTATAATTTTCTTTGAAATTCATAAATCCTATAAATAATGTTACTAACCAGACACCAATCAGAACACTGGTTAAAATTTTAAACTTACTCTTCAATATTGTGTATTCAAAGTAATTACTGTTTGTAAACCAATTCACTCTTACTAGATTATATCCGATCATAAAAACCAACATAATTAAAGTCGTCAAAAAAATAAGTTTCAAGCCATAAGTTGATGTTGGAATAGTTAAATTGTAATCAAGTAATTGTTTATTGAATAGCCCCCATTCCATGACAAAATCCCATGCTGGAAATGCATAAAATACAACATAGAGAAGGGACAGGATTGCACTAATATCGAATTGTTTCTTATAAAGTAATAGAATTGATGTAAGTGCCATTATTACGTGCAACAACATCAACATTCCCACGGCAAGGTACATGATGGTCCACCCTTCAAATTTTACTAACTATCTTGTACTCTCTGCTTTTTCCCAGTACGGCTTAGTCTTCCCAGTAATAATATTATAAACACCAACCCATTGTGCAAGAATTGTCATACAATAGTAGTTGATTAATCGTAAATATCTATTGTCAGACTGCAACTTAAATTGTATGCCTCCAAGCAAAAAGAAAGTGATTTGGAAAAGAATGACAAATAAAAACATGTACCCGTATTGTAGAAGGGGGATATTTGAAATCAGTAAGGTTAAATGGGCTGCCCATAGCAAATATCTACAAGTCCTATGCCCTATATAAAAAAATGTGTACCATCGATATTTAAAAACATTCAGAATTCGAATATCAGGCATAATGTCCATGAGTATTCCTCTATTCATTCGAACTTTTCTCTTAAATTCATCTTCTAATATCTCTCCTGCTTTTTCATAGGCAATTGCATCGGGATTATACAATGCTCTTTTATTTTTCAAAGCATAGAATCTAGGCATTTGACTATCATGACATTTTATAGGGTCAAAATCATGATATTCTGAGTTTCTACATGCGTATAATGCTCCATTACCGGCTGTTATAGTTTGAATATCACTTTCTATATTTCTAAGTTTTGTGTCAGCATCCCAATAGGTACTTTCCATTTCTGAAACTCCAACATTTGCATTATGATACATCAGCCGACCACTTACATAGCTAATGTTTTCATCAGCAAATGCAGCAACCAGTTCCATAACCGAATTTTTATCTAACATTGAATTTGCGTCAGTCATAACTAACATCTCTGAATTAACGATCTTCTGAGCTTCATTCTGCGCATTAGTTTTTCCTTTTCGTTCCTTTACTTCATACAAACATATATTAGTTTGAGAATGTGATTTTATAAAGTTTTTTACAATTACATTTGTCTTATCTGTGCTATGATCTGATGCAACAATATAATTCAACTTCTCATTTGGATAATTAATTTCGAGCAGATTTTTCAGCTTTTTCTCTATCACTTTTTCCTCATTATGCGCTACTACCATAACTGTGACTGTAGGTTGATAATTGTAATCCTTATTTAATTTTCTAGTGCTATAAAAAATTCTCAACAACTTCATAAAAATAGGATATCCTACCATTGCCCAAAATATAACAAAACCACTTATAATATAAAAACTTAAAGCAATACTATGCATTTTTTCACCTCATTTATGTGATCCATCTTCATTCTTTCCTGTTAAAATATTCCTATTATTCATAGGGTATAATAGGAATTACATTGTGATTAAACATTGGGTTGAATTTCAAGGTCAATAAGTCAAAAGTTCTTGTATCTTACTTTCCTCGTAAGGATATTCGTTTATCAATGCTTCGAAATATCGTTTATTGTTTCTTCCTTGTTTCTTCAATGCTGCCAAATACCATCTAGCAATTTCTCGGTTTATCTGAGCATCAAAGTTCCATGACGTATTTTCTTGCAATGATTCGATTGACAATTCATATTCGCCTAACATATAGTATATCCTCCCAATATCAAGCGAAATCTTTCTACTTACCTTGAGTTGTTTAGTTTCTTGTAATTTATTATTCCAAGCTTGAATTTGATCATAGTACCCTATGGCTTGATTCCAGAAACGATACATTTCCACCTTATTACCTTGTTCACTTGTTTGAGATCCAAGTTTATAGTAAAAATTTATTGCTTTTTCATACAATAGCATGTCCAAAGGGGTTTTTTTCAAATTCTCGTCAATCCATTCGATCGCTCGAGTCTGCTTATCTTGGGCAATTAAGAATGAGTATTTTGGTTGAATCAATTGTTTATAATATGGATCCGACTTTATTAACTTACCAAAGACTACATCCGCTTCTTCTAAAAATCTTTCATCATGAGTCTGTGAATATAGCTGAAAAAGTAGACTGTACTTATATAGATTATACTCAGGATGATTAGCTTCAATTTCTAATGCTCTATTCAAAGGTCTAACGATTTCATTATAGTTATTACTAGATTTAGCCACTTCTAACGCCTCCGAAAATAATACATTGGCGCGATATGACTGTAAAGAGTTAAAAATTAAGATCACAGCCAAAATCATAATGAAAGAAGCATATAGTTTTCTAAAAACCTGCATTTTCTTCTTGCTCATATATACATATAGGTTTGAATTTTCATTTGAAATCATCATACCTATACCCAGAAATACCAAGGCGGATAGATACACAAATGACATGTCGAAGTCTATTGCACTATGAACGATAATATTTAGTACGAGTACTGGAAACATCCACTTCAATTCATTCTCTTCTGAAAAGCTGGTTTGTTTTATTATTCGCAGATAAACGAACAAAATATATCCGATAAAAAAAACAAACAGAATAAACCCGGTAATACCTGTTTCTATCAGTAGCTTCATATAGAATGTGTGTGTTTGAGTACTTGTGTATGGGTAACTTTGATATTGCTCATAAAGTCTAGACCACGCCCCACCCCCTGCACCCATTGCGGGATAGTCTCGAATCATATTTACTGCATCTTGGATATATATGAATCTATCATTAGTAAATAACGAATCTATCGAAATTCTCCTTTCTAGATTATCCGGTAATATATCTAATACAATGTTACTTGAAAGAAGAATAACACTTCCAATCACAGTAATTAAAATTAAAATAGCTGGCAGAATCCAGCTTTGCTTTTGCATTGTTCGTACTTGTGAATTATTATTCCACACACTAAATATGAACGTTTGACAAACATAAATCAATCCACACACTAATATTGAACCTAGAATTAAAAATACCCAGCCCTTAAGGGATACTAATGAATCATATTGTCGCGATAATTGATCTTGGAGCTGCACCATTCGATTCGTTAAGTACAAGGACACTCCCAACGAAACTATGACATAGAATAGTACGAAAAATTGCTTGCGCCAATTTAAAAATACAAGAAATAGTATAAAAACAATAATAAAACTTACAAGCCCCCCCCTTGATAGTGTCAGAATAAATGAACAGGCAATTGGAAGTACCATCATTGCATGTGCTATCAACACATACCATTTTCTTGTGTTTAGTATAAAAAGCATGTTAATCATCAACATCGCAGCGACGTATGCAGCATAGGCATTGGGATATTGAAAGACACCTGCCATACGTCCATTCAAAACTGCATCTTGATAATTTGCATTTCCTAACCAATTCATCCAACCGTATATGATTACAATATACCCCGATATTAGAAATCCATACTGAATCACTGCAGTTCGTTTCTTATTATTGGCAGTATAAGCACCTATTAAGAAAAAAACCACACAGAATATTTGAATAAACAGTTCATTTGTAGCTAAATGAAGTGAAACCGAGTTCAACGTAGATAAGAAGTAACTTAAAGGAATCAGCCAGATCATGATGGATAACACATCTCGATGTGACCTCAACCTCCAATGCTTAAACAAATAGACCGCTAGTAGGAATAATGCAATTCCTCCCCATAGTAGCGCTGTATAGATCGGACGTTCGAAGGAGTAATTATTCCCGTTAAATAAACCTCTCTGAAATGGAGCAATAAACATAAAGGTCAGTACAAAACTAATTACCAACCAATATAAAATCGATTGACGATCTTCGCTTTTTTGATTCTTTGTTTTGACCATTTGAGAATATGCTCCTTTAAATCAGTTTAGTGCACATTAACTATTATCCCGATATAGATACTATCCTTCAACACCTTCACATTATCAAAGATCAGTACCACCAGTATAAACGTAATCTTTTAAAATTTTCTATACTAGTTTAATTTCCGTTCTAGTGTAGCGACAACCTCCATTGACGCTTTGATTTTTTCCTGTATTTGAATATGATTCAATTTCGATTCACTGATACTGCTTTGATAAGATGGGATCATCTCTTGCAAAACTACTTTCATCTCAGATTGCTTTAGTTGATCACCGCTCTTAACACTTACTTCTATAGCATTGATATTCCTCTCAAACTTGCTTTGTATAATCTCTCCATGTTTCCCCACAAATATCCGATCATGCTTCGTAGCAATTGCCCCTTCTTCATTCGTCAATAGTTCTTCATACAACTTCTCACCTGGACGCATACCCGTAAATTGCACCTCAATGTCTTTGCCTGGTTCTAATCCCGACAAGCGAATCAGATCATGAGCTAGATCGGCGATTTTGACCGGCTTGCCCATATCCAGAATGAAGGTCTCTCCGCCCTCCGTATAGGCTCCTGCCTGTATAACGAGCTGTACTGCTTCCGGAATCGTCATGAAATAGCGAATCATCTCAGGATGCGTTACAGTTACGGGCCCGCCTTGAGCAATTTGCTTCTTGAATAACGGAATAACACTCCCTCTACTGCCCAGTACGTTGCCAAATCGAACGGCTGCATATGATGTCTTGCTCTTAGCATTCATGTTCTGTATGACCATCTCTGCAACCCTTTTGGTTGCTCCCATCACGCTAGTCGGATTGACTGCTTTGTCAGTAGATATCAGGACAAACCTGTCAGTTCCGATTGCATCCGCACATTCTGCCACATGTTTCGTACCCAATATATTATTCTTGACTGCTTCTACTGGATTCTGCTCCATCAGCGGCACGTGCTTATGTGCTGCAGCATGAAATACTACATCAGGCTTGTGCGTAGCGAAGATATCCTCCAGACGTGCTCTGTCTTGAACATCGGCAATCATTGGATATATAGATAATTGAGGAAAATCCCTCTTCAATTCCATCTCAATCTGATAGATACTGTTCTCTCCATGCCCTAACAGGATTAACTTGTTAGGTTCCACATTCGCTACTTGTCGACAGATCTCCGAACCAATCGAACCTCCAGCGCCAGTTACAAGTACTGCCTTCTCTCTTAGATATCCTGTTATCCCATCCATGTCCACCTTAACAGGTTCTCTTCCAAGCAGATCTTCCACACTAACATCCCGAATCATGTTCACAGTGAATTTGCCATGAATGAGATCATTCACTCTCGGTATGATTTTGATCTGAGCATTCGTTTCCTTACAGATATTAATAATTTCCGCAATATCCGTACGTGAAGACGAAGGAAGTGCAATGATGATGTCTTGGATTTCATATTTCTTCACTATTTGAGGAATATGTTGTCTAGTTCCTACGATTGGAACACCCATTGCTTCGCTCTTCTGTTTCTGCAGGTCATCATCTATGAAGGCTACCGGATAAAGATCCGCTTGGTTATGCTTAAGCTCCCTTACAACTAGTACCCCTGCTTCTCCCGCCCCAACAATTAATGCTCTGCGATGATGAGGCTGTATCTTCATGTAATTATCTCTGAATATTCTCCATAGAAAGCGGGAACCGCCAACTGACATGAAAACAAGAATCGTTGTTAGCAAATATATACTTCTCGGAACTACGATGTGTCCATAGAAGTATTGCACTATGAATTGATGAATCGTATAGAAGAATACAGATCCTAATAAGGCACCCTTCAAGATCGAAATCAAGTCTCCAACACTTGCATACTGCCAGATACGCTTATAAATCTTGAAGGAATAGAAGCTGATTAGCATAAGTGCAATGTAGATTGTTATGACATAAGGCAGCACCTGAAAGTATCTTTCGCTAATTTGAAAATCAAACCTTAACAAATACGCGACATATACTGAACCTGTAACTAGTATTGCATCAATAAACATGAGTATTATCGTCTTACTTATCTTCGTCATCCTTCGATGCCCCCTAAAGCAAAAAACTCATCACATTCCACTTGTGAAAGTAATGAGTTATGGAGTTCTTCAGTTCGTTTCTATCGTCTTCTGATTATTAACGGGCGCACTGCTGCTCATATAGTGTCTGAACAAGTTAGTGAACACCCCAATCATAGCACCAAGGACGAACGCTATTGCCAGGTTGAGAACATTGTTCGGCGCAATCGGATCATTCGGTTCCATCGCCGGTGCGATGAATACAGCATTGAAGCCACTAAGCATCCGTTCCGAGTTAATCATATTCAATTCATCCTTCAAGATTTGCTGTTCCAAATTCGCTATAATCTCGTTGTCTTCCATTATTTCTTGCTCATAGTTTAACTTATTCGATTCTTGTCTAGTTAGTTCCAGCGTGATCTCAGAAATCTTGGTCATGAGACTTGTATAGAGTGGATTAATTTCCTCACTCTCTAATTGTAACGCCCCTAACTCACGTTCGTTAGCTGCAGTTCCTTCACTTATGACTGCACTTAAGTATGCTTCATCTGATAGACTCTTCTTAGTCGTTAACTTCTCCGGTGTCTCTGCTAGTTGTTTCTTCGCTTCCTGTAATTCATTGTCATTCACTTTGATTGAATCTTCCAATGACTCGAGGGATTTACGCGCACTTACAATTCTCTTCGAGCGATCGGATATTTCTATTCTGGCGCCGAGTTCGAAGGCCATGAGGTTCGATATATCTGTAATGACACCTGCTTCTTGGCCACTTACTCGAATGTTCATATTATTCGTATTCTCTACAACTTCAACATTAATACTGTTACGAATTGAATTTATCGAATAATGATCACGTGACAGTCCTAGCTTATTAATAATGCGGTTCATGGTCACATCTGTCTTCAGTGATTCTGCGAATGAATTCAAATATTGCTCTTGGTCTACAGTTTCCATATCAGAAAGTTCAACACGAACTGTTGAAACTGCCTCATAGGTCGGAGACACTATGAAGAAGCTGAATATCCCTGTAATAGCTACAGCTATCGCTGTAATCGTGGCAATAATCCATTTCCCATCCCAAATAACCTTAATAATCTCCCTCAAACTAATCTCTTCTTGCACTACAATCTCTCCTCTATATCAATAAAATCTAGCATTCAACAATTTTTGCAAATCCAATATTATTATACCCTCTCAGGATTTGATTCACAACCATATGTATACGAGCGGTTCATTCCACTGGGATCAATATTATCCAATCGATTTCATTGCGTTGAATACTATCATCAATCTATTAGTTATAGACGCATTACCTGTACTAATAGTTGCATAATAATCCGGATAATCTCATTAATTTTTAATTCACTATACCGAATATTAACTTCATGGTAAAATAAACATATGCACACAGATTGGAGGCAATCGCATGCAGTGCAAGATGATTATAAAAGTTGCAACGGCAGTCTGTATACTCGCAACAACTTTCACAGCAGGTATATATGCGTCTGAGGGACTAACGAAGGTGGAGGCTTTCCTGCGAGGAGATTTCATTATTAAGGTGAATGGGGAAGCAACGGAGTTCTCATCACCGCCGCTCGTCTATCAGAATAAGACGTATCTTCCTGTAGCAGATGTTGGCGAAGCGCTAAAGGTAGATGTCGAATGGGATGGACCTACTAAGACGATCTACATTAACCCTCGACTGTATGAGATTCAGCCCGATGTGGAATCATCTGAACTCGGAGAGATTGAAATTTCGTTGCTCAAAGGGATGAATGCAACCTATATGGGAAGAGATTATTCCATATTAGTCAACGACACTTACGGAGGCAAGCGGTATTTGCGCGAGAAGGATATGAAGCGCATGGGCGTGAATACTAGCGGGCTGGTCCGAGTGCAAGAGAAGTGGACGCAGGAAATTTATATCGCTGAGGAAGAAGCTAAGAAGGCATGGAAAGAACAGCCTACAATAACTTATTCGTATAACTCGAGGACAGCTGTGACGGAATCGAATGAAGAGAAGGCAGATGTTCTGCGAAGCTTCCGTCCATGGAACCCGCTCATTCCCGGTCTGCCGGTTATCGATGAGGAAGAAGAGGAAACTTACTACTACAGTCGCTCCCAAACTCAATTCGATATGGGTACATTATACTCCGTTGATCCGATTCCAGGTGAAGAGAACACGTATCTGGCCCTGTTCTTCCATGATAACAAGTATTATCACTACACGCTTACTCTGACTCCGCATGAAGTGAACAAGAGTTCTGGCGGGAAATCTGTCAAGGAAACAGAATGGTACGTGAGTAAGTATTCCAGTGAGATATTATACGACGTAGAAGAACAATATCGAAAAGACTATTTTCCTTATTAAATCAGCATACGAAAAGACCGCTTATTCACAATGTTGCGATCTGGCAACATGCTGAATCTAGCGGTCTTTGTCTGTTTGCATCTTCATTACTTTATATTGTCCTTGAAATATCGATGTATGTTAACTTCTAGTTCTTCTAGTTTGTCGTATGCATGCTTTCGTGACATAAGATACAGCTTCAATTGCTCTTGATCTTGGTCGCTTGCATACCTGTCCAAGCTCTGGACAGACAGCTGATATTGATCCAATACATCCTTCAACACATTAATACTACTGTATACTTCACCCGTCCTCGTTGTATTCTCCGGATACTGCTTCTCATAGCTTAAGTATTGATCTAGTATATTTCTGTAGCTTTCTATCCGCTCATAGCGCAAGCCTTCAAGGATTCTGATCTGTGCAGTATCTCCCAGCTCTGTGTAGAACTCCTTCGCTAGCTGCATCTGTTGATCGAATGCGTACAGCTGGTCTTTCAGCAGTTGTATGTCGAGTAACAACTTCGTCGTATCCTGTTCAAAAACACGTTCCTCTTCATCAGCATCCGATACATCGTTATTCAATTCGTCTGAGGCTTGTTCAGATTCGTTCTGCTGCTTGCTTCGGATATCCACCGTGCGTGTATTCTCATTCCACACTACAGTAGCCCCCATCGTCTCTAGAACGGCTCTCAGAGGGACGTAGGTTGTGCCTCCCAGATTCAGCCCTTCAGGACAGCCCTCTTCTCCACACGTATTGTTCACGGAGACTGTTACTGTGTTAGAACTATTCGTCATTCCATCATTCACTTCAAGCTGTTCATTCGCCTCGCTGATCGGTACAGATATTAGGATAACCATTACGAATCCAGCAATCAGTGCTCGAAATTTCATTCCTCTCTTCCTCTCTGTAAGACAAGAGGGCCTCAATTACTTGAGTGCCCTCTCGTTGTTATCCTTATTGATTAATCCAATGAACGATTTACTAGCCAAGGAATTTCTGTTGTTGCGATAAGCTTTTTATATCCTGGCTGAATTTCCGTGTAAATATTGAAATCAAATTCCTTCAACGTTTGGATATTAAGGACGAGCTTCTCGTCTGTCCACTGGTCTCTTAATGTGTTCTCACCAATCTCCAGTATGTGAGAACCGCCTTCTTGACCGACACCTGCTATTGCATATTCTCTGCTAAACTTCGATTTCTTGCCGTGATCCACCAGTTCAATAATAACCTTCTGATCTTCGAAGTTCGTCTTAGCAAGAAGATCTTGGTCTAACGTATAGTCTAGATCAAGAATGATTGTGTCTTGCTCATACCGAATCTGCGTAGCAATATTGTCGATAGATAAAGTATACGGGTACATGTCGATGCTTTGCATATTGTTCTGAGGTTCTTCTTCCTCAGGCATTTGGAAGATATGAGGCTCCACATAGCCAATCAGTTGACTCTGTCCTTCTTCTCCCGATGCTTCTTGAACAGCCTTGCCTAATACGAGCTTCATATCAGACGCTTGAAGCGTTCTCGGAACAGAAGTCCATGCATACATTACTGCCTTGCCATTCGGAGAAAGTTTGTGCTCCAATTGCTCTATTGTCGCTTGATACACAGAACCATCCTCTGCTTCGAAATATCCAGCTAAGGATTGCACTTCTGCTAACCGCTTCTCCATGTTCAAGACATTCAATTGCGCTGCAACAATATTCGCAGTTTTCCCTTCGAATGTCATCAACTCTCGAATCGATACTTCAGATCGATAGCCAAGATCATCAATGACGTAAGTTTCTTGTGCATTGACCACTGGAATTTCATGAAACTCGCCATTATAAGTAAACTCGACAAGATCCAATGTGTCCTGTTGTTGACCATCGTTATCTAGAAGTTGCAACACTAGATTCACTTTTGAAACACTTGTAGTATAAGGTATGGAGCTAACCGCTTGTATATTCGTAGTGTCTCCAGGCGCGAGCGATATAATTTTATTATTCCCGCTTACTTTCGATGATATTTCAAGATTGTCGTTAAAAGTGTACTCACCAGTTAATGCAGGAACGGGAATCGTATCTGTGCTGTTGTTGCGCACTGTCATGTTCGCCACAATAAGATCCTGATCTTCGATCGGCAATCGATTGATGGAGTCTAACCTTACGTCATAGACGCCGTCAGCTGTAGAGAACGTGTAGAATACACCTAAATCATCAGCTTGATCTACAGTTTCACTTGGCAAGTCGAACAAGGCAAGTGGAATTTGGCTTGCACCTTCATTCACTGGGAGCACAGCAGCCAGCTTCCAACCTTCAGATTCAACTTCAATTGGAATAGACGCATTCAAACGGAATTCTTCCTCAGCTAACGGATTGAGCTTAGTTCCTTGCAAGCTGCTCGAAGTTAATGGATATAGCAATCCTGCCTCAGTAATGATAGCGAAGCTGTAATCCGGGAGTACAGTAGACTGCTTCCCTTCATTCGTGATTGTAAGCTTCAGATTGGGTCTGTAGTACTTCTCAGATTGCCCAATATGGACACGGTCTAAGCCAATAGCCAGTCTCGTATTATCTGCACTTATTACTCGGTTGAAGCCTTCAGCCGTAACTGGCGAATAACCTTCCGGCACAGTAATGGTTCCTAACACCTTCGTAAAGGTTGAAGTATTGCTGAAATCCCATTCCACCACTCTCACGACAAGATCTTCAAGAGATACATCCTTACCGACTTGGCTATAGAAAATAATATCCTTAGTAGATTTCGCAGATATGGCATCTAAGTCGGGACTTGTTGTGTTAATCGAAAATGTTGCACCATCCTTCGAAGCTAGTTCTACCCAATAATCCAAGAAACTAAGCTCCGTGTTACTGTTGTTATGTACCGTCAAGGTAAAGCCAACCATCTGGCCATTATCCGACGGAATAAGAACTAGATTGTTAATCTCTGCGCTCACATTAGCCCTTATACTGACTTCATCCAGCTTCTGCGGCTGCAGCGTCTCATTCTCCTTGTCCACTTGTTGAGGGGCAGACTGTTGCTCTGCATCTACAGGGGCAGCCTCTTCTGCAGTGACTGGCAGTACTAGCAGTGACGATAGTAACGATGCGCACAATAAGGTCTGCATCCACTTACTCTTTATTCCATTCATTCATTCTCCATCCTTCCGAAAGTTGTCGTCATTAATATAACGTTAGAAAGCAGCAAAAAGTTTCGGATTTTTCCTGGATCGATATTATTTATTTTAGTATTGAAAAAGAACCGCCCCCGAAAATATTCAGGGGCGGTTCTTCAATCAAATAAGTCTTATAATCTTAGATTAGTTCTTAATCCAAAATTACTGTGCTAGCTACAACTTCACCTTGACGGTTAACTGCATTAATAACAAAGCTTGTTACATCAGCACCAATCACGAATTCGAAACCATTAGGAGTTTCATTCAGAGATACTTGATTAAGTGCGCCGTCATCAGTGATGTCAGAGATTGTGTAACGAAGACCCAACAGTTCATCATACTCATAGATCTCAGTGTTCTCATACTCAACACCATACTGATCTTTAACTTTCAGGTCAATGTGTGCGGAAACCTCTGCTCCGTTTGCACCAGTAAGTGGTGCTTCTTCCTCTGCTTCACCGCTCTCAAGCTGTACGAGATCAGCCTTGACAGTTACCGGAGTAGTCAGGGACTTCGTAGTACCGTCAGCAGCATCAACAATAACAGTTACATTCGTTGTTCCTGCTTTGTTACCGAGAACAAACGCTTGTGAACCATTCACTTCTACTTGTGCAATTGTAGAAGCTCCAGAAGTTACAGATACAATGGAATTCGGATATGCAACTTCATCGCCGGAAGCATCCTTGACAACGAGTTTCACTTCCTTATTCACTGCACTTCCAGCAACATCCCATACAGTACCAACTAGATCAACATCATCAATTAGCTCACTGTCGATTGCAGCGTACATGTCACCAAGGGACTCAAGTGAATAGTACAGTCTAGCATCATTCTTGATTGCTTCAGTTTGTGCAGTTGTTTTGTCTACTTCTTTATAAGAACCGCCATCGGCTGGATCCCATTTATAAAGCGTAGCAGTGAGAATTGCTTCTCCTACATCACCGTTCACATTGTTGAATGTGAATCCTTCGTTAAATGCTGCAAAGTCATAATCCGCAGCCGCGCCTCTACCATACACTACAGCATTGTTCTCATCATTGGCTGCACTGATAGTTGCATTAGCAGTACCATCTTGAGGTGTTACAGTAGTTCCCATAGTGTCACCATAAGTGGCAGCAGTAACAGACATAGTTACTTCTACTCTGTAATCACTTTGGTGAGAACTGATGTCATCTCCATACTGATCCTGCACTTCAATTTCAATGTCAGAATTGGAGTTAAGAACCATCTTCTCATGAGGATGATCCGTAATAACTACCGAATCAACATGGCGAGCATCATCGATCTTAAACTGTCTGTTGTCATGGCTGTTCGTATTAGGTGTAATAATCTGTGCTGTGACGAATGCATAGCTGTCAGCTGCACCAGTTACTTCTTCAACACGAACTTTACCTTTGTTAACACCATATTGAACAATTGAAGTGTCAACTGTTTTGCTGTCACCAACATCAACAGTGAAATCTGCAAGGGTCAGACCACCGGAAGCCGATACGCGAATGCGCTCTACATTGTCCACAATCTCTTGTGGTGTAAGCTCTTCACCGTCTGGACCAGTAACATGCAAGGTAATATACTTTCTGTCAGTGTCGCCGGAAGCAAGAACACTGTCAACATCGCCTACACGCACATCCATAGCTACGTTACCAACACTTACAGCAACATCAGTGGATGCGGATGCAGAACCGGCATAGATTGTCAGGCTCAATGTTTCATTCTTCTCAATCTTACCATTGTCATCAACTGAAACCTGAACAATATACTGATCTTCAGCTTCGTCAACCTTATCGTCCAGTTCAATTTCAGTGTTGTAAGGTGTGATGTAATGGCTAATGTTCACATTCAAGCCATCTTCATCAACCTGGTCAGGCGTTACAGGATTGCCATACTGATCGAAGAGCGTCAACGCTACTTCTGCAGTATCTCCAGGAGCAGACAAGCTCTCTTGCTCTTCAGCATATTCTACATCGCCCAGCTCGAGACCGGATACGAATGGCTCAGTTCCGATTGTGAACGTCTTCTGAGCAGTTACACGGTTGTCGTCAAAGTAAACATAGATTGGTACTACGCTTACATTAGTCAACAGATTAGGATCAGAAGTATCCAAAGTCACAACAAGGTATCCCTCGTCGTCCTTGCGGAGACCATCGTTAAGATCCAATGCGTTAACTGTGAAGTAAGAAGCACTGAAGGAAGACAGTTCGCCGTATTGGTTCTCAGCTCTCAGTCTTACTTTCGCTTGCTTGGACTTCGCAATTGTGTCGCTGGATGTTACGAACTCAATGGATTCAACTGTTTCATCTTCAGCTTCGAAGGATGCTTCAGCAGTGCCAACTTGGTCGTCTTCAAGACCGCCCAATGTTACTGTGTAGCTACCTTCTCTGATCTTGGATTCCAGAGCGATTGTTGCTGTCTTGGAATCTTCTGACCAAGTTACATCACCAGTATCCACGCTAGCGGAATTGCGCTCAACTGTGAACTCGATATCAGCAGTTTCAACAGTCTTATCTAGCGTTACTGTAACTTCTTTCACGCCTGTAGGTTCAGCAGATACTACAGAAACCTGTTCAGGCTCAAGAACGCCAACTTTAGCAGCTACTTCATAAGAAACAGTTGCCAATTGTGCACGAATTGCGTTAGCAGTGAAGTCAGCGTCAGCTGCGATCAATCCAGCGTCTACTGCTGCTTCCACATACTTCTGTGCCCATTCAGATGCGCCTTCAACTTCTGCTTCTTCGTCTACTGCTAGACCAAGAGCGTCAACATACACGCGAGCCATCTGCTCGATTGTGATGTTGTCCTTGTCGCCGAATACAGTCTCGCTGTAACCGCTCATAAGCTCAGCGTGATGTACAGCTTCAACTTCTTCGAACGCCCAATGTCCCGGTTGTACATCGCTGAACGATGCAGTTGCCGGAGGGTTGTTCAGGTCAAGTTCCATCAATAGGGATACAACACGCGCGAATTGCGCACGAGTCATATCTTGGTCAAGAGCCTTGTCACCGTCAATGCCGGCGAAAATTCCCTTTGCTTCTAGTGCGTCATATTTCTGTTCAGCAGTCATTTCATCTGCGGCGGATGCAACGGATGCAAACATCGAGAACACCATTGCGATCGCGAGCAGTAGGGATAAACTTTTTTTCATACCCTTTCTTTCTCCTCCTTGATATTTCGGTGTGTGAGAGTGTTGTTTCTTAATAAAAGTAGAGCTCGATTCTCTCATAGCCGATTCACCCCCTTCCCAGAGTTGAGCAAATTTCTTATAGATAATGCTCTGCGACACGAGGCCACAGAAACTAGTTAACAAATGATAGAAACACAAAAGACTACTTTAATATTATACATGTTCAGCCTATCTGCGTAAAGCGTAAATTGAGAAATGATACCAACAATCGCTTGGCTTGCTAGGTTATGTGTTATTGAATCACAAATGTTCATCACTCAATCATATTAAACGCATGGTTTCGTTAAAAGTTGCGTTCTATACAGAAAAAAATATTTGGACCGATTCGAGTGAATTCTACTATATTCGCAATCCATATGCGGTGATGGATCCGTGTCTATCAGACATTGATGTACCGCCCATCCACATGACCTAGTATATAATGATTCATCTCTTGCGTCATTGTCAAAGTTTTTCCATGTTAGAAGCCGCAGTCCGAATCACTTCGGAAGTGCGGCTTCCTCTATCATGGCTTAGTAAATGTCCGGCAGCATCTTCTCATCGGCCAGCATCTTGGCAATGATTATCGCTGCATCAGCACGTGTCAGATTAGCCTTAGGCTCGAACACGTAGCCTGCCTTCGGATCGGTTGGATCGATCGGCGAGCCAGAGATATACCCTTCCTTGGCAATCGCAGCGATTGCAGGTTGGAAGTAGTAGGCGAACGTGGTATCGCTGAAGTCTTGGAACGTCTTAGCGAGTGTCGCCTTCACCTTCTCTGTATTAGTATCCATCTTCATATCTAATGAAACAGCTAGAATGTATGCAGCCTGTTCTCTAGTCAGATAAGAGCCTGGTTCAAACACTCTAGGTCTTGTACCGTTGATAATTCCTCTGCGCGCTGCTGTCTCTATATAACGGAAGTCCCACAATGCATCCGGATTGATAATATTCGGCACATCATCAAAGTGGAAGTTGCCTCCGTCGTAATCAAGCGGAATATCTAACGCCTTCACCAGCATGGTGGTAAACTCACCGCGTGTGACGTAATAGTCCGTTCCGAATTCGCCGAAGCTGATCGGATTCATGACGCCCTTGGCAAATATAGCTTCTGTAAAGTTACGCGCGTAATGATGCTGTGTAATGTCAATGAATGAATAATCCAGCTTCCCTACGACATAATAACCGAAGCGGTCGAATGGAATTTCGATTGTATTGTTCTTTGCATCCACAATTCCACCGAGATTTTCCCAGTACTTGGATACTGGATCATAGCGGAATACCGTCACAGTAGCACCTGCTGCTTGTCTAGTATCTGCATTGTACGCCAAGGTCAATGTTCCTCGTATAGACGGGATCAATTCCCTGTTCGCCGGACGATCATCATAGGACGGAATGTTCGAGCTTGCGAATTGATACGGGTCTGCTCCGATCGTGATCGGATCATATGCCCCGCTGTCAGGATCGTCCGCTAAGCCTGCATCAATCCAATAGACGGAGCTTGCCTTGCTGAATCTGTTCGGGAATGAGGCGCGGAACCGTGCGCCGAAGCCTGCGATCTGCTGATCATAGTTGGCCGGCACATTCTCGAATTCATGCCGGTCTACAACGCCGTCATGCGGATTCGCAATCGCCATTAATATCTTATGCCCGCTGAACACCTGATTCTTCAGCTGTTCCGGCACATTGAAATCGCGTCGGATTAATGTCGTTCCACGCTCGAAATCGAGTTCAATAGCATCATCGAATGCTTCGAAGCCGTTGCCCATCTCTTCCATGTATTGCGCGCCTGGAATATTGGTCGGCTCATAGCGAACGCTTATGGAGTCGGTTATTTCCTCATCCTCGCGTATGATGGTGAACTCAATCTCGGTATCTCGATTCTCTCTCAAATCTGTTACGACATATCTGAATGCCCCGTTATAATTGGTGACACCGTCTACATAGTTAATCTTCTCTGCTTCTTCGCCGTCCACCAGCATACTGTCAGCACCGTTAGCATGGACGATCAACTCCACGAAGTTAGAATTGACGATTCGCTTCTCAGGAAGCAATGGACGCACTAACGTATACGCTATTGCGGTCGGATCGACTTCGAGGCGATAGGTCGCTCTTGGCCCGCCAAGTCCGTTGTTGTATACGCTTATGTTATAAATCTTCGTACTGCCGTCCTCCGGAATATCCTGATCCAGCAAGCGGAATGTGAAATATTCACCGTCCGGTACATAAGTCACATTCAAGTTCGGTGGTGTGCCGCGGCCATTATTAATCGTCGCGCCCTCGCTCACGAACTGATTGTCCAACGACCATGTCACATCATAATCATTGGATACGATGCGCAAGATGTAGTTCTGCTTAGCTGCTTCATCCATTGCGCCAATCTTCGCAGTAGGGTTGGAGCCCAAGTCTATGAAGTCGAACGTGCCGAACACATTCATCTTGCTCTGACGAGTCGTGTAGATGCCGCCATTCAATGTAAAGTTAGGATCATTCGGATTAGGGACCGTTGCATTAAAGCTGTATGGAAATACCCCGTCCGTGTTCGGTGCCGGAATTTGCGGCAGGTTCGTCGGAATCAGGTACACACGCAGTGTCTTCTCGTACAAGTTATTGCTCGTACGGAAGTAGAAGCGGAACGTATTCTCACCGCTGACGAGTGCGTCAAAAGCCCGCTCCTTCATTGCAACAGTTTGTTCGATGATAAAATCACCTTTGCTGGAACCCGCTGCCGGGTTTTGCTGCAAATCAATTTGCGTGTTATTAATATAGAAGGAAACCGAACGCAAAGTAGACAGAGCCGGATTATCTTCGTAAGTGATCTGATCCTGATTGGTGACGTTCGTCAAGCTTCCTTCGAATTCCTTGAACGTCGTATCAATCAACCGCGTAAGTCGATCTGACTGTGCTTGTGTCGTATCATCTTGAATCCGCATGCCGTCGTACAGTCCGGAGAATTGCGCGAACGGTCCATATACGAGGGACAAGCTCACTTCCCGTTGTTCATTGCTTACTTGGCCCAGTACAGTCGAATTATCCGACAATGTAGGGTCAGTCAATTCAAAGGTCAGCTCTTGTGTCCCTGTGTTAGGCAGCTTCGTAATCTCCAGGATGACGCGCAAGAACTGCTGCGTCTGACCATTGACCGTTCTCGTAACGACAGGCCACTTCTCATTCGTATTCGGCAATATATTCGCACTATACTCATAAGTATTATTCGGCGAGCCCTCCGTGTATGTGTGTACGATTCCGTTGACATCAACGACTCTGCTAATTTCCACTAATTCAGATATGTGCAAGCTCGCATCAGCAGGCTGGATCTGATCAGCATTGCCGATCAACACTTCAACCCCGATCGGCATCGAGAAGATATCGGCTCCGTCCATCTCCCGTCCGGTCTGATTGTCGAAGTACCCGTCTGCCACTGGTGTTGCGGAAGGACTCGAGTATCCTGGCAAGTATTGAACATCATGAATATAAGCTTGGTTCGCATTGCGGAGCGAGAACGTCAAATCCCCGACATCTGTTCCTTCTATCTGGTTGCCTGTATTCAAGTATACATTGACATGGTTGTCGGATGACAAGGAAAGCTCATACACCTCGTCATAATCGAGTGTCGACGGTACGTCAATCGTATAATCGAAGATGAAGAATGGATCTTCGTCTTCGTAGCTCATACCGGCAATCTGAGCAGCGTATACCGTTCCAGTGACGGATGTATCCCCTTCGAAAGCATAGTCGATCGCATAATTGGTCGGATCTGGGTGCAGTGAATCATTGTAGTATTGCGCCGCATTCGGCACTACTACGCGACCATTGATTTCAAGAATGTTCACATCCGACACAGAATAGTTCGGGTGATATTCCAAACTGGCCGGATTATCGCCAGGTTGAATTCCACCATCAAGTGGATCTTCATCTTGGTAAATCTGCACATCATAGTAAGTAACCTGACCGTTGTAGAAGGTGAGCTCGCGAGTCGTCTCTACAACTTGGTTCGCATTCGTCACACTGATCGTAACGAGATTCTTGCCTCTCTCCACCGTAATTGGTGAAGCGAAGAATTGATAGCCGTTGGAGCTGTTTACTGGAAACGTCCACGAATTTCCATTTACATTGACAGTTACATTTTGCGAGTTCGGCGCTGTACCGCTGATGCTAATATTCGCATCGTCGTCTCCGTTCGTAGTCGGCGAATATACGACCGTCGATTCTTCTTCCTTCAACGGGAAGTTATTGCCGTCCAGTGAAGCCGTCAGATTGTAGAGCACCGGACCGTCCCGATACTCAATATAATACGTGCTGTACACTTCTTGGTAGCCTTGTGTGCCTTTGAAAGTAATTCTGTTCATGCCAGGGAACAATTGCAGATTGAAGATAGAAATATTGCTTCCATCAATATACACATTGTTGCTCACATCTGTTCTAGAGTTCCCGATATTGCCTGGTGTAACCTCTTGTGCAGGGTCGAGAATTTGTTCGATTGTATATGTAATCTCGCTCCCCTGAACATTCAATGTTCCTTCCAAATTAACCAGTTCATCCGTCGTAATGCGGGCAGAGTCCATCGTCGTTCCTTCGTTCTGGAATACGAACGGTTCATAACTGACGTCCGCCGCCTGCGTCTCGCCTTGCGGGATCACGATAATACTAAGCGCCATAGCTATAACAGTAATAACGGCTACTAACTTCCTTGCCACGTCCATTCCTCCCATGTATAGTGTTGAATTTCTCTGTATTCGTCAAATCATTGTTCATCCGTCTACTTAGGCAAGCCACCGACATCTCGTCTAGCAGTCGCATCCACTCCCTCAGCAAATCTCGTATTCTATTTATCGGCACGTTACGACTTGTTTTAAAGAGAGATTGACAAAAAAGGACTGCAAGCGACACTTATTTACAGACCTGTCTGCAAACCCAGCCATCGGCGCGCAACCTCACGGCTGACCTTCTCTGCTCCTTCCGTGCTGACATGGTTCGTATCGCGGAAATCCGTCTCCGGATCAAGCCCTTCGTTCGACATGACGGTGAACGCGGCGCCGTGCGCATCGGCGAAGCGTTGCACAATGTCCACATATTCCTGACGCTGCTCCTCATACTTGGCAGACACCGCTTGCTCGAAGAACGGGGTTCGCGGAATTTGCACAATCGTCACTTCCACTCCCCGCTCGCTCAGCTCGCGTATGAGCTTGCCAAGCGCATCCGTCCGCACCCCGTCGGTTACATACGGATCGAACCAGCGATCAGCTACTTCCACTGCGTGCTCATACGTCTTGTCTGTCTTAGGTGACCAGGTTAACGGCTTGATTCCGCCGGGATAAGCAGGGATCGCTTCGCGCAGCTGCTTCGGCTCATCGGGGTGATCGCGGTCGTGCCGATATTTGTCCAGCATCATGATCCAAACCTCGCGCATCTCGTAGCCCTTCCACGCCCAACCTAACAGCAATTCCCCGTAATTGTCCGCATTCATCACTTGCAGGCGTTCATTCAAATTGGCATAAAACTTGAACTTAATGTCCTTGGCCGCCTCTGCATTGTTAATCTGGTGCTCGTTCACGACGACAATCGCATGCTCCAGCGCAGGCAACTGGGATTCGTACGACTTGTATGTCTTATACATGTCGAAGGCAGAGCCGCCGGACAAGCTGAAGTTGAACACCGTTCCGCGGGGTAAGCCCGCTTCCTCCTCCATAATGTCGGGACGCAGCGCATCCAGACTCATCGAATCGCCGAAGATCGCCACCTTGATCTGCTCCGGCTCCTCCTGCGCGAAGGACGCCTTCAACTCACCAAGCTGTCCGATAAATCCAGGCGAATAGCCATAGAAGTCCACATTGCGAAACACAAGCGTCTCCAGCAGGATGAGAATCGCCAGCATCGCTGCCAAGCCGAGACCTAAATAACGTCTCTTCGACCGCTGCTCGCCTGCTTCTTCTCGGCGTTCGGCACGCTGCGGCAGCGGTTGCTCGCGCACGCTCTCCTCAATCGGTCCGCCAATCGAAGGATCGCTCTCCGCATGGCTACCCATTACAACTGCCTGCTGCTCCAGATCGTCTGTCGGATGATCAGAATTGGAAGTATATGAAGTCATAAGTCTCCCCTCTCAGCATGTATAGAATGGCAAAGACGAACGCTGTATAGACGCCGCCGCGAATCGGAAAAGGCACCCAATGCCACACTCGCGAAAACCAGCCTTCCTTCGTTCGCAAGCCGTATTCCAGCACGTGCAGACCGTACAAGCCTGCCATGAGCAAGAACAGCGGCGCCTGCCAGAGCTCCAGCCAATTCACGGTTAGCATCTTCTGCGTCATCTCGATCGCTAGTCCGAAGTCCTGTGCGCGGAAGAACACCCACGTCCATGTTACGATGTGGAAGAACACCGCCACGGCAGCGATGCGGTACAGAAAGCTTGAGCGAATCGAAGCAATCCACTGCCACCGGTTCAGCTTCAACGTTAGCTTATGCACAATGAGCAGCAGCCCATGCAGACCGCCCCAGAGCACGAATGTCCACATCGCACCGTGCCACAAGCCGGATATGAGCATCGCCGCAAGCAGATGCAGATGTGTTCTAGCCGCGCCCTTGCGGTTGCCGCCTAATCCGATGTAGACGTAATCGCGAATCCAGCGCGACAGCGAGATGTGCCAGCGGCGCCAAAACTCACTCGGATCCGCACTAATATACGGGGACCGGAAGTTCTCAATCAGCCGGAAGCCGAGCATCCAGCCGAGACCAATCGCCATGTCGCTGTACGCAGAGAAGTCGAAGTAAATCTGAAAGCCGAAGCCGTAAGCAGCCAGCCACGCATCCGTAGCGGACATCGCCGCGCCTTGGGCGAACCATTCGTTCACCTCGAGCGACAGCGGATCAGCGATCCATATTTTTTTCGCCAGCCCGATGAAGAATAAGTACATCCCGTATTTGATATCTTGCCACGGAATCGTCCTGTCTCGAATGCTGTCTACCTGCGGCATCAGCTCCTTGCCCCGCATAATCGGCCCTGCGATCAGCTGCGGGAACAGCGAGATGAACACCCAGAACCGGAACAACGAACGAGTCGGCGCAAGCTCCCCACGGCGCACATCGATCAAGTAAGCCAATAGCTGAAAGGTGTAGAACGAAATCCCTACCGGCAGCACAAGACTCGATGCATATTGCTCCAGCGGCGCAAGCGGCCAGCCCGTGAGGGACGTCCAGGTTTCCAGCAGCAGCACCGTATACTTGAAGAACACGAGATTCAGAACAGGTACGGCTAGCCCTACTATGTATAACCACCGAAATCCCGGACGCTTCATACCGTGAACAGCCACGAATACGACTGTGGTCACTATCGCGAATACGAGCAGCATACCTAGTCCCGATGAACCGTAGAACCAGATATTCCCTACCGCCAGTATCGCCAGCCGCCATCTTTTTACGAATACGAAGAGGATCAGGAGCAATCCTAGAAACACAAGAAAGTTAGGAGAATGAAAAACCATGAGCGCGCGCTCCACCTTTTTTTCTATATAATGATAGTCTGTTGCTCTGCCTAAGCGTTTCCCCATTACACATAACCTGCGTTTGCACATGCCGGGAAGCAAGGAAATTGTCGAGCCCTGCATCTACAGTAGTATGCCACAGGTGACAGGAAGCGCATGCCATATGTACCATTAGACGAAGTTCAGCGGAAAAAGTTTCCCTATTACGTTCAGCAAGTCGGTTCGTGAAAAGAATTTGTCGGAAAGTATCTGCTGCTCTGCAACTGGTCATTCGTTCTAATGGGTTCATTCTATATGCGTTATATGGCTTCGCCCTCATAGCACGGATTGTACTGCTGCCGGATTCACCGTGTACGCATGGATTCTCTTGTCCGTCCCCGCTGCATTCGCCGGTTGAATTAACTGCTTGCTTCGCAATTGCTGCAAAATACGTCGAGCCGTCTGCCTACTAATTCGGAAAGCGTCGGCAACATCTTGCGCGCGAACAGGACCCGAGTGGTTAATCATATAACGCAGCGTTTCCTTCTCCCTCAGTGCCGCTTCGTCCAGTTGCATGGACGCACCAAGAAATCTTCCCATAACAAGCTGCAGCAAAAATCGGCATTGCTCCGGATCGCTCTCCAGATCGTCGTATGCGAAGGGACATATGTGCCAACCCATCCCGAGTAAAAAAGCCGTTCGCTTCCGCTCATCTGCGAATCGCCATCTACTCACATCTCGGCCGTGCGGACCGTAGCCTTCTATTTCGAAGCCGAGCTTGATAGGCTCCGTCACATAGGCGAAATCCAAGTATCTTGGCTTGCCCTGATGATCCGTCACCTCATACTCTGGATGCAATTGCTCGAAACTGCCTCGAACGGGGTACCACACCTCGCGCAGAAATTTCATTTCACCGTGACCTAGTCCGTGACGAATCCTGTTCTTCCCTTCCCCTTTCCTCGCTTGAACATGCCGCTCCAGCCACACCTGACATTCACGTTCAAATGTTGCCATCCCCTATTCCCCCTTCTCATTGTTCTTGATCGCTGCTTTTATTCGCTACTACTCATCTTCATGCCATTCTCCTGCATCGTAGCTGACCGATCTAACTGAACCGTGCCTCTATCAGTCATCCACATTTCAGCCTACTAACTGCACCGTTTCGCCAATCTCATCTTTCATCTTCACCATTCCCTCATCTGATGTGTATATGCTCCGTATCCCGGTCTAACTTCCATCTCGTCGTTCCCTCCTATGATGCGTATCGCACCGCTCCCTAACATTTCAATCTTCTGCACCTCCACTCTCTCACGCACCCCGCACTCCTGCTTCTCCTTCGCCTTGCGCAACCACTTCCCCGTCACAAAAAAACACGCCCCAGCCCCCGAGTTCGTCCCTCGGATCAGCTTGGCGTGTTCTTCACGACCATATTCGAACCATAATCATGTTATATTGTGATGATGAGCCTCGTCCACTTGTAGAAAGCCTTGTGAATGAGGGGCATTTGACCAATTAGTGATCATTTGTGATCTTAATTTGTGCGATTTGCGTGCATCTGGCTAATTAGTGATCATTTATGATCTTAATCCGGTCATTTCGGCGCTTTCCCGGCTTATGGTATCAATTAGTGACCAGATTTGATCACTAAATGGATGTTCAGCGGCAATCCGCCAAATTAGTGACCAAGTTTGATTACTAATTGCTTCGACGCGCCGTGCTGTGACGGATGGACCGGATATGCACGGGGTTCCAACAGGCATATAGTGGTCTAGCCGCGTCGAGCTCATTCAATATGCGTGGCTATGTGCTGCTGTTGAGCGTGCATCGATCTACTTCAATCGAGCAGCACACTTGCTCGCGTGTCGAGCTGCTCCACGTTGCACACACCGTCACCGCAGCTACTTCAACATACGCGCGCCGAGGAAGCGGGCTGTCTTCACCTGAGCTTTGCGCAGGAAGTGCAGCACGGGCTTCTTGCCCTGGCTAATGATACCGATCGCTTCGGCGCCGATTTCGAGCATAATGAGCAGCAAGGCGACGATCAGAATCGTCAGCCACAGCGCTGTCGTCTGCGACAGCAGGACGGCAACGCCTCCGAAGGATGCAGCAATGCCGTATATGACCAGCACGGTCATGCGGTGGCTGAAGCCGAGCTGCAAGATGCAGTGATGCAGATGACTCTTGTCAGCGACAGAAATCGGTGTGCGGTTGACCAAGCGGCGGACGATCGCGAAGAAAGTGTCCGACAGCGGTACGCCGAGCATCGCCAATGGCACGATGTAGGAGACGAACACCGCTTGCTTAAATCCAAGCACCGACAGCACGGCGAGGCTGAAGCCAAGGAACAATGCGCCGGAATCGCCCATGAAGATCTTCGCTGGATGGAAATTGAAGAACAAGAAGCCAATGATGCTTCCAAGCAATATCGTACTGAGCAAAATAACTGTCACGTTGCCCATCATAATCGCGAGCACGAGCATCGTCGCAATCGCGATTGCCGATACGCCGGCGGCTAATCCATCCAAGCCGTCAATCAGATTCAGCGCATTCGTCACGCCGACGATCCAGAAGATCGTAATCGCAATACTGAGCCATTCCATACTAATACTCATCGACTCGCCGAACGGCAGGTTCAGCAAGTTGACGCGGAGATCGAATCCGACTACGGCAATGACTGCTGCGATCAACTGACCGAGCAGCTTCACCTTCGGCGACAGCTGGAAGCGATCATCCAATGCGCCTACTAGCACGACGATCGAACCGCCGACAACGAGCGCCCAAGCGGCATTTTGCTTATAATTGTCCAGTACCGGAGAAATCATAAAGAAGGCAGCAATGAATGCGATAAAAATCGCCAAACCGCCCAGTCGCGGCATAATGCGCGTATGCACTTTGCGATGATTCGGGGCATCAACTGCGCCAACCCAGACGGCGAAGTACTTCACCGCTGGCGTCAAGACCAATGCGATCACGAGTGCGGCTGCGAATGCCAAGCTATATAAATAGATCATTTACTCTTATCCACCTCTTCTGTGTGACTAAACCAATTACTCATTATACACAGCGGATTGAAAAAACACCAACGAATTTTCCCAGATGTGAGTGAATGTGTGTCAGATTCGCCGCATGCCCCTTATCAGATCACACCCGCCGCTTCGTTCGCAGCACTAGCCACGCGAACTTCGGCAGCGCCAGCATTCTGCGCCAGCGCGAAGGCTCCTTGAGCAGTCTGTACAGCCATTCCAACCGCAGCCGAATCCACAGCTCCGGCGCGCGCTTGTTCTTGCCCGCTATCGCATCGAAGCTTCCGCCGACGCCCATCATGATGGGTACATGCAGCTCATCCTTATACTTGCCAATCCACGGCTCCTGATTCTTAGCAGATCTCGCCACGAACAGCAGATCAGGCTGCTGTGCGCGAATATCGGCAATCACTTCACGATCTTCATCATCTGTGAAGTAACCGTCACGCTCACCTACAATCTGAATGCCCGGATACATCTCCCGTATTCGTGCAGCTGCAATACGGATCACTTCCGGTTCTGCACCTAGCAGGTATGCTTTCCAGCCTAGTGGAGCGCCCTCGCGCAACAGCTCATGCAGCAGATCGTAACCAGCTACACGCTCAGCGACCGGCTTGTCGAGCCGAGAGGCAGCCCAGACGACACCAGTCCCGTCGGGAACAATCAGCTCTGCCTGTTGCATCACTGACATGTATGCAGCATCTTCCAAAGCAGCCATCACAATGATCGGATTCGCGGTAATAACCTGATGCACACACTTCGTGCGAATCGCTTCTGACAAGTATTCGACTGTTTCGCGCATGCTCATGACTGATATCGGAATATCAAATATGTTCGTTGTTCGAGAAGACAAGGATTGCTGGTTCATTTTACCTCACCCTTATATTTGACGCAGCAGCGCTGTAATTTGTTGCGCCGGTTGCTGTGATTTTTTGATCAAGCTGTCGATTGGTGCAGTATGCGCTCGCTTCCAAGCCTCGCCATCTGCCAACAACCGTTCTATAGATAAAATCGCATTGTTCTGATCGATTGCGTCCGTCGAACCAACCGGAGCCGACTCGATCTGAGCAAGAAAGCGGTCAATCTTCGGATCGTAGCTAATTCCGGCGACCGGTACACGCTGCGATGCGGCATAGATGAGCGCATGCAGTCTCATCCCGAGCAACACCTTACAGCCAGCAACTTGCTGCAGCATCGTCAATGGGTGCGGCGCTGGTGGCGCAACCTCTGCACGGGCTGCGGCTACCGAACTCATGCGCGCGATCACCCACTCGGACGCTTCACGGTCATGCGGCTCGTGGAACGGCAAGAACAGAAGCTTCGCGTGATGCGCTTCCGCTATACGCGACAGCAAGTCCGCGATCTGCTGCAGATCAGCCCGATCCTCACGCCAGAAGCGCACAGACACACCGATGACAGGAACCTCTCCATCCTTATCTGCATCACGCTCAGGAAGTCTCGAATTCACTTCCCCTTCCGCGCGCATGCCCATCACTGGATCAGGTACGACTTCCACTTCACGGCGCACGCCATCCTTATCTGCATCACACTCAGGAAGCTTCGAAGCCGCTTCCCCCTCCGCGCGCATGCCCATCACTGGATCGGGCACGACCTCTACTTCCCGGCGTACTCCATATTGCCGGAGCATCGAGGCCGAATCTGTATCGCGCACCGATATATAATCCGTTCGGTTGAACACCGATGCGATCAGCTTCTGGAACAGCGGTCGGTTAACTGGACCGATTCCTTGTGAGTATATGAAGGTCGGCTTGCCAAGCCATTGCGCCAGCTTCACCACTCCGAGATAGTACGGGATGCTGCCATTACCGGTCACATCCTGCAATAAGCTGCCGCCCCCGCTAATCAAGCCGGAGCTGCTGCGAATCGCGGACAGCAGCGCGGCAGGCTTCATACGCGGAATGGCGCGCACGCCGTACATCGCTTCGGTCTCTGCCGGATTGGCAGACAAGATGACTGGCTCTACTTCGCGTCCAGCCTCCTGCGCGGCAAGCTTCAGCGCTTGAACGATCGAGAGCAGCACGGCTTCATCTCCACTGTTGCCGAAGCCGTAATAGCCGGATATTAATATACGCGAAGCAGATGCGCCCATCTTCTCCAGCTCCTTATCAGCACTTCACATACGGCAGCGAACCCGATACTGACGAGCATGCCGAACACAATGCCGTACGTAATACGCAGTAATGAAATATCGATCGGTGTATGAATGTGCGTGAATGTGTTGACCATTGTCAGCTGTCCAATGACGCCTAATGCGACGAACAGCAGACCCTTGCGATATCGCAGACACACATACGCCCCGGCAATGAACAACGGATGTCCGATCAGAAATTCCTGCGTTCGCGGTCTGACGCCGAGCGTATTTTCCAAGAATGCGCGGAACGCACGTTCATAAGGCAGTGTAGTTCCCGCATTGCCGGCACGCGACAAGTAATACAGCCCGACGATGCCCAGCACAGCTAACGCCACAACATAGATAACCTTAATGTTGGCAAGCAGAATCGCCCGCAACCGAGATGCTACGCGATCGACAGGAAGTTCATCACGGAACAGCACATAGTAGAGCACGACAATACCGATCGGGGCAAGCTTGAGCAAGCTGACGCCGCGGAACAGATCAATTGCAAGAATATAGGTGATCGTGTGCAGCAGACCGACAACATATACGATGCCGATCAAGGTAATCCCTACCGTTCGCAGCAGTAAGCCGGCAGCGCCGAGCCATGCCGACAGCATGCCCTTCTCCGGTCCGCCAATGAGCAGCCAGCCCGCGACACCGACGGAGCCACCCTGCTGCTCCACTACCCCTTCACGGCTAGAGCTGTAGCCTTGCTCACGTCCATAGCGCCGCATTAGTGTGCGAATAGCTAGGATTACCGCTAAGCTAGGCGCGCTGATCGCAGCGAGCAAGGCGGCAGCCTGCAGCAGCAAGCCAGAAGATAACACATATAGCCCTGCTCCGCCAACCAGTCCACCTGCGAACACAAGCAATGACGACCATGGGAAGAACATCCCTGCCAGCAACGCCGCCAACGCGAAGCTACCTATAATAATGATAAGCTTCAGCACATTCACAGCTGGCACAAATTGCGAGACCGAATACGTCTCCGCTTCGCCCACCTGGAATCCTTCGTCCTGAAGACGCTGGACAGCGCCATCTGGACCGTTCAAGCTTTCCCTCATATTGAACAATGTGTTCTTCATGAAGGCCGTATCGGTATCGCGCTGAATGTTGGCGTTCAGATAGATCATCCGAATGTTGCGGTCCGTCACCGCCAATACGATCCGATCAGACAAGGTAGCGGGCGATTGCGACATCTCGCCTTCTGTGATTGAATGTAGCCGAACCGCGTCATAGTCTGTCAGGTATGCAAGCTTCGCCGCTCCCTTCTGCTGCGGCTTCGACGGATCGGTCTCAATAATGGCAATGCGCATGCCGTATTGCTTCATCAAGTCGGCCATTGCAGTCAGCGTATGGTGCTCGGCATCATTGCTATAGCCCGTAACGGCTTGTCCGGCGAACACCAGCGTATGAACCCCGTAGGATTGGAGCCGCTCCAGCGTCTCCTCCGTTTGTGCGATATCTACCTGCGGTCGGTCGCTTAACCGGGCAGCGAGCTGGAAGCCCATGCCGTGCAGCTTGTCCAGCAGCAGCGGGTTCGGCTCCATCGGCAGCTGCTGCGCGGCATTCTGAGACATCTCGATCTCTAGACCTTGCCGATCGTCTACGTTCCACGTGCGAACAGCCACATCAAGCTGTGTATAAAACTGTTCAATAATCGGCTGCAACGCTGCCTGCTCCTGCTCACCGCTGAACAGCAAATATGTGTAGCGGCTCTCAGGATCTGCCCAGGTTCTGCCTTCCAGCAGCGCCGCCTCAAGCGGTGAGAACAGCTTAATATGTCCGGTCTGCTGCATCTCTGCCAAAGTAGCCTCGTACACGGCAATCGTCGTAATTCCCGCATGCTGCATAGCTGTCAACTCTTGATCGAGAAAGGTTTGCGGCTCAGACTCGAATTCGGACAGCACGAGCAAATCCGCGAAGTCGAATACCATTTCCACACCATCGGACGATTGCTCTGTCTGCCAGCGCTCCGCTGTCATCGGCAAGCTGGCAAGCACACCAACCGCTACAATCAGCCACAGCACACGCTGCATCCTTCTGTTCCATCTCAAGTATGAGGCCAACACATCATTCACTCCTTGTAAAAGTTCTGCCTCTTCGGACGCGTCCGAAGAGGCACTCTTGTATCTTTTATCCAATTCATGCTTCTAAGCTTCTATCTCGTCCACACGCGCCATTACTTCCTGCACAAGCGCCTGTAACGCTTGTTGCGAAGCTTCGCCGGAATCACGACATACAGCGAAATACACTTTAATCTTCGGCTCCGTTCCCGAAGGGCGCAAGCAAAACCAAGAGCCGTCGTCCAGCATGTACTTCAGTACATTTTCACTCGGTAATCCATCTATTCCTTCGGAATAATCGAGTAGCTGCTGCACCTTCACGCCAGCAATCTCGGTCGGCGGCTGTGCGCGCCAATCTTCCATTATAGCGGCAATGCGCTCCATGCCGGTCTTGCCTTTCATCGTCCGCGACGCCAATGCTTCCAGGAAGTAACCGAATTGAGCATACAGCTCGTCAAGTACCTCGGTTAAGCTTTGTCCCTGACTCTTGTACCATGCAGCCGCTTCACAAATCAACATACTGGCAACTACGGCATCCTTGTCGCGGGCATAGTCTCCTGCCAAGTAACCATAGCTCTCCTCATAACCGAACAGGAATGTATGCTTACCCGTCCGAGCAAATTCCGTCATCCGTTCGCCGATATACTTGAAGCCTGTCAACGTATTCAATACGGTCATACCGAAGCTCTCCGCAATACGCGCACCCATCTCGCTTGTGACGATTGTTTTGATTACGACACCGTTCGCAGGCAGTGTGTCTTCAGCCTTCATACGGCTAAGCAAGTAATGTGCGATAATCGCGCCTGATTGATTGCCGGTGAGCACCGCATATTGTCCGCTCCGATCCAGCACTACAGCACCCATTCGATCCGCGTCCGGATCTGTACCGATGATGATATCTGCTCCGATCGCTTCCGCCTTCTGAATCGCCAGCTTGAACGCATCCCGCTCCTCCGGATTCGGTGAAGTCACCGTAGAGAAGTTCGGGTCCGGCAGCTCCTGCTCCGCCACGACATGCACATGCTTGACGCCAATCGCTTGAAGGGCATCCCGCACCGGCTTATTGCCTGTACCATGCAACGGTGTGAAGACGACTTGGAAATCATCCGGCACCGTAAACTTACTGCTGAAGCTAACCTCGCTCAACGCTTGAATGAACGCCTCATCCACGCTCTCATCCAGCCATACGAGCAGCCCTTGCTGCTCCGCCTCCTGCCGTTCGATACGCTTAATCGCATCGAATGACGGCAGCTTCCGAATCTCGCCGATAACTTGCTCCGCCTCTGCCGGCACCAGCTGTCCGCCGTCTGCGCCATATACCTTATAGCCATTGTATTCAGGCGGATTATGGCTTGCCGTTATGACGATGCCTGCCATCGCCTTCAGATGTCTGACCGCGAAGGACAGCTCCGGCGTCGGACGCAGCTCGGGAAATACATAGGCGCGAACACCGTTCGCTGCCAGCACCAGAGCCGCCTCCAATGCGAATTCAGGCGACTGATGCCGGGAATCGTAAGCGATCGCCACCGCCGGCTGTTCACCAGCAGCCCGCAAGACATAGTGCGCCAGTCCTTGCGTCGCCTTGCCAACGATATATCGATTGATCCGGTTCGTCCCTGCGCCGATCACACCGCGCAAGCCGCCGGTTCCGAATGCCAGCTCGCGGAAGAACCGATCTTCAATCTCCTGCGGATCATCCGCGATTGCGCGCAGCTCCTCCTTCGTAGCTTCATCTATATTCGGATCAGCCAACCATGCTCTATATTGGTCCATTGCTACTATTTGCGTTTCCGCCATTCCTGATTTCCTCTCCCTTATCCAGTTTAATTTAGAAAGAAGACCTAACATCGTTCCCTCATATGGACGTGCGATTGCCTACTGCGGATCGGACAAAGCAAACATCAATTCACCTTCAGCCACTACCTTGTCCTCGACTGTAGCAACTGCCCTGCCCTTGCCTACAGGTCCCTTCAGACGGGTAATCTCCACTTCCAGCTTCAGCGTATCGCCTGGCTTCACCTGATCACGGAAGCGGAAGCCGTCGATCCCTGCGAAAAATCCTAATTTCCCTTTATTCTGTTCGACCATCAGCATCGCTACAGAGCCGACCTGGGCCAGCGCTTCGACAATTAGAACACCCGGCATAACAGGATAGCCCGGAAAGTGTCCGGCAAAATGCGGCTCATTCATCGTTACATTTTTCAATCCGACTGCGCGAACGCCTGGCTCCACCTCGATAATACGGTCAATGAGCAAAAACGGCGGACGGTGCGGAATAATGTCTTGAATTTGGCGAATATCTAATGTTGTCATCTGTATCATTCTCCTTTGGCTCCAAATTAGCACAATGTTCATGTACTCGTATAAAATCACATTCGAGTAGTCACACTATAGAATGTCCCCCTCGTGAGCTGCAGTAGCGGGGGTTGATATAAGAGAGCATGCTTGCCGAGAGTGCCGACACCGCAGATGGGGATCGGACAGACGGGCAAGCATGTTCTTTTCTACGCTTCTCGACTATCATGAGGCTCCATGACGCGCCATATTGTTAAGCATCCGAAACTTCCATATGTAATAGAGCGATGTTCCCGACGACAACAACAGTACGAGCCACAACGCCGGAATCGCATACGGCAGTTCAAAAAAGACAAGCATAAGCACAACATAATACAAGGTAGTCGTCAGCTTGCCCATCCAATTGGCAGGAACCATCTTCTGACCGCGAAAATGAAACACCGCCGAGCCCACAATCATCGCCACATCCCTTAGCAACAAAATTAGCGCAAGCTGCCACGGAATCATACCGGCTGCCAGCAGCGTAATGATGACAGCAAGCATCATCGTCTTGTCTGCGAGCGGATCGAGCATGCTGCCTACCTCTGTCACTAGACCCCGGGAGCGAGCAATGTAGCCGTCCAGCACATCCGTTGCACCGGCAAGTACTAACACGGCGAAGGCAGTCACATGCTGGCCTGCAGCGAACACGGCTATGTACACAGGCACCAAGAGAAAGCGGCAAATTGTAAGCATATTCGGCACATTCACGCGCGTCATCTCCCTATCCGGCATTTCCACATCCATTATACCTTGCTTAAGGCAAAAAGAAAACTTTGTCATCTGAACCAATTCTATAAGTACGAAGTAACTATAGGATTGGTTCATCTGAGCCAATTCATAAGTGTTATACAACTATGGAATTGGTTCACCTGAGGGAATTTCATAAGTACAATGTAGCTATGGAATTGGCTCATCCGAGGGAATTTCATTCGTATGAAGGAACCACGGGATTAGCTCTCCTGAGTAAAGTACATAATATTATCCACGGGACTGCCTCTTTTGAAGCAACTACAGATGTACCCCTTAACCACGCACGAACCTACCACTACCCGATACATGAAGTAAAGTTACTGCGAAAGTGCAGGCTTGGTGCATACATCATGAGCGTTTTTCCGAAATACCTGCGAATCTGCATCTTGGCATACGGAATATTGGCCATTCTGGCGGTCTGCGCTTCAAAAGGATGTAGATTCGCAGGCAATCGCTAATTCAAACTAATTCGCGAGGAAAAGCCTGCACATTCGTAGAAATCTCCTTACTGGACCGTGCTGGGGCTGGACTGGGGCCGTGCTGGCTTCCCATTGACTTGCCTGATCGCAGGAATCTTCTTATTGCGATGAGCGGATCGGGGCAATACGAACGTCTACCTATACAAGAAAGCCCCTGCCCCACTCGTCAATACAACAAGTGGTGGCAGAGGCTCCTTGCGACTCTATTCTTTGGCAAATACCAAGTCGTATACATGCTTCCATGTTTCTAGCTTCCATATATCTCCTGCACTCTGATCTCCCAACGTGACGTATCCTACATACAACCCTACATACAAAGCGATGACGCAGGCTACCGGCACAATGAGAAAGCGCAGAATGCGCAGTGTGATCCGCAGCCAAGGAGGCAGCTTGCTCTTCTTGGCCTTCGACTTGCTGTCGGATGCTGCTGGCTTGGCGCTTGTCCGATTCAATTGTTCCGCCTCTTGCGGCGGGCGTCTGCTTTCTGTTTCGTGATCCTGCATGTCCGCACTAGTTCCCCTTTTGATTACTTATTAACCGCGCAGGCTGTTAGCCATCTCACTCAGGCGATCCGCACTGGTCAGCGCTCGCGCATTCAGCTGATAAGCACGCTGAACCGCGATCAATTCCGTCATCTGCTCAGTCATGTTCACATTCGATTGCTCGATGAAGCCCTGGCGCACTTGTATGTCTCTGGTAGCTGCTGTACGTGGATCATTCAGGTCAATCGCTTCCATCACCTCAGCATTGTCTATCGCGCTGTCCGCGATCCGGAACAAGTTGTTCCCCGCATTGTCCAGCAGTTCAGGACGCTTCACCTGATGCAGAGGCAGTGTGCCCATCACAGTCGGCAGCTCATCGTCTACTTGATCGTTATATACACTAATGTTGCCGTTCGTGTCAATGACCACCCGATGATTAAGCGGAATGATGACTGGCGCAAGCTCGCCTTCGAAGTTGACGTTGCGGATGAGATGCCCGTCCTGCGTAGCCAGATAGGCATTCTCGCTGCCGGGTTCAGTCTGCACGAGCTTAAGCGATCCGCCGCGTGTGAAGAAGCGGTCCAGCAGCGGCTGTCCGTCCTCACCGAGCAACGGCTCACCGTCAGGTCCGCGCTGCACCTCGAACAGCTCGATCATCGCATTGCCTTCCAGCGCAATATCCAGCGGCTGCTCGGTGTTCTTCAACGATCCTTGCTCGAAGTTGATCTGCACCGAACTCGTACGCGATCCCCATGCTTCGGTAATACCCATCGGTGTGCGGCGACCAGGCAGCTCGAATTCCTCAGGCTGCTGCTTCACCGCAGTGAGCACATCCTGAAAGGACATCTCGCGCCGCTTGTAGCCAGTCGTATTCACATTCGCTATATTGTTGGCTAGCATGTCCAGCTTTTGCTGAAGCGCATGCATCGATACAGACGCATTCACAATGGAATTGTTCATTCCGTCTTCACCTCAAGTTCTTATCCGCCTGTTATAATCGACCGATCTCATTCACGGCCTTCTCCAGACTGCGATCGTAATATTGTACCATCCGCTGATTCGCTTCATAAGCCCGCTGCGCCGCCATAAGATCAATCATCGATTGCGTTGCGTCCACATTCGAGCGTTCGATGAAGCCTTGCTCGATGGAAATTTGGGCTAGATTCGGCACCTGCTCGGGCGGATTGTCCTCTGGATTATCGAGTCGATAGTTGCCGCTGCCTTCACGGATTAACCGATTAGGGTTATCGACCTGCGCGATGCGCAGGGCAATCGGATTGCCGGCTGCATCCACAATCGGCAAGCCCGTGCCCGCATCATACATACTGCCGTCCGCTCCCACTCTCACCTGATCGAGCGAGATGACATTCGGCTGCTCCACCTCCGGAGGCAAGCCAGCGATCGAGGCGCCCTCGAAGCTGATCGGCTGTTCGTCGCGGCCAATCAGACGGTCTCCGTTCAGCGTAACGAGCTCGCCCTCGCCGTTAACCATAAACTTGCCGATGCGCGTGTATCGCTCTTCTCCCGCTTCATTCTGCAGCGTGAAGAAGGCTTGCGGCTGATACACGATGTCACCGTCTTGGTTCACCCCTTTGCCCGACTCGTCGAAGGGAATCTCCACCAGCTCGCCGTCCACTTCCTCAGCTACCCGAATATTAGAGACAATCGCCAAATCACCGCTATTCGCCGTCTCGATCAAGTCCCCTTGCGTGAACAGCGGCAAGCTCTCCTCGATGAAGACGCCGGTATTGATCCGACCGATCGACTTCGCATCCTCCCCTTGTGTCAATGCAATAAGCATCTCAGGGAAGGAACGCGCTACAGGGGTCACCTGCTTGAACCCGGGCGTGTTCATATTCGCAATGTTGTTCGTCAGCGTATCATGCCTGCGCTGATTCGCAGTTAGGCCGGATGCTGCCGTATATAATCCTCTTAACATGGGATCATGGCCTCCTGTTACAATTTCTTCTTCGCAACGCGGTCGAGGTTGTCCAGCATAATGCCTGTCCCCTTGACCACACAATGCATCGGATCTTCCGCTACCAGCACCGGCACCTTCAGCTCCTCTGCCATCAGCTGATCCAGTCCGTGCAGCATGGCGCCGCCGCCCGTCAGAATGACGCCGCGGTCAATAATGTCTGCCGATAGCTCCGGCGGCGTCCGTTCCAGTACGGATTTCGCCGAGGCAATAATGGCAGATACGGAATCCCACAGCGCTTCGCGAACTTCCCAAGACTCGATCGTTACCGTGAGGGGCAGTCCGGTAACCATATCCCGCCCGCGAATGTCCAACTGCTCGTCCCGTCCGCCAGCCAGCACTGTACCGATTTGCAGCTTAATCTCCTCTGCCGTGCGCTCGCCGATCAGCAGCTTGTACTTGTCCTTAATATACTTGGAGATCGCGATATCGAACTTGTCCCCCGCGACTTTAATAGAAGAGGCGGTGACCACGTCCCCCATGGACAGGACAGCTACGTCGGTCGTTCCGCCGCCTATATCCACTACCATATTGCCGCTAGGCTGAAAGATATCCATGCCTGCGCCGATGGCAGCAGCCTTCGGTTCCTCTTCCAAGAATACTTCCTTCGCACCGCTGCGCTCAGCAGCTTCTCGAATCGCCTTCTGTTCCACAGAAGTGATGTTCGTAGGGGCGCAGATCAGAATGCGCGGATGGGCGTACCATTGCTTGCCGCCCACTCTGCCGATGAAGTGCTTCAGCATCACTTCTGTAATTTCGAAGTCGGCGATAACACCGTCCTTCAACGGACGAATAGCGACGATATTGCCCGGTGTTCGCCCGACCATTCGTCTTGCCTCTTCGCCTACTGCCAGCACGCGCTTCGTCTCGCTTTCGATAGCGACAACGGAAGGCTCATTCAAGACAACGCCGCGCCCCTTGACGTGAATTAGTACATTTGCTGTTCCCAGATCGATACCGATATCTTTGCCGAACATGAGCTCCTAAATCCTCCCCGACGAGTCAATTTCATAATGCGATAAGTAGCAGATTTCATTACCAGATATAGCACTATACCTATGCATGTGAACTAGATCTAGTGACGGAAGCTGCAGAAGTGATCATGATGAAAGTGACTCCGACTGCAGCCGTTATATTCCGAACGATTAGTTGATGATATAGCTCCTACGCTAAAATTCGACATCGATCTGAGAAATCCTTTTTTTCTCGGGGAAAAATCGATCAAGCGCTTACGATTACTGCAAAACCAGTGTCTCTGATTCCGATTCGTCCTTCTGCTTGCTGTACTTCATCTTAGTCGCTTCCCCGCCGCGAAGATGGCGAATCGATTTGTGATACTCCAGAATGGTCTTCACCTGGTTAGCCAGTTCTGGGTTGATCTCGGGCAATCGCTCTGTCAAATCTTTGTGCACCGTGCTCTTGGATACCCCGAACTGCTTCGCAATCATACGGACCGTGTTGCGCGATTCGACCAGACTGCGACCGATCTTGATCGTTCTCTCCTTGATGTAATCGTGCACGCCCCTCGCCTCCCTACTCGAGATAGTTTGGTACATTATATGAGTGGTCGGCCTATATATGCGTTGTTTCCAAGCGTGACAGGCTCTATCCGCACGAAACTTGTGCCAAGCGCGCTCATTCTCGTGATTTCGCTGTAAGCCGAATATCCTTGCCCGGTCTGGCTTGCAGGCACCTGTGCAACGAGAGGACGAGCGGCGTATCCGTCAGGCAAAAATAAATAAGCAGCCCGGGCCGCGAAAACGGCTCAAGCTGCTTGTACAAGGTTAGGCTATAGACGATCTAGTCTGCTTCCGTAGTGGAGGACTCAGGCTGAGTATTATCCTCAGGTGCTTCTTCTGTTGAAGAATCGTTAGATGGACTTGTCTCGGACGATCCTTCAGACGTTGCCGCATCATCGGGAACAATACCTGTAGATCCCTCTGCTTCTGCCTCCGGTTCGTCCAGCTCCATGCCGCGCAGTGCCGGCAAGTACGATTCCGGATTCACCAATTCCTCATTGTCCTGCACTTCAAAATGCAGATGTACGCCGAGATCCCTATGCAGTTCATTACGTCCGGCTGTACCAATCACCATGCCTTGTGTGACACGATCGTTCTGCTTCACCTTCATCTCGCCCAAGCTCTGGTAGACGGTCTTCAATCCGTCTTCGTGAGTAATCTCCACGACATTGCCGATCAGCGGCAGCTGCTCTGCCCGCGTCACTGTACCACTCAATGCCGCCAATACCTCGAACGCCTCTTCATTCTGGTGGGCCAGCGCCAATCCGGTGTTGAACATGAATGTATTGTTGTACTGGATCGTCGCCGCCTGTTTCGTTGCCGCGTCTGCTGTCTCCTCATAGAACGGCATGATCACATCCATCGCTGCATCGTCGGCGAACGGCCATTGCATGCTCTCAGCAGGCACCGTTACAGGCAGCGCATCGTCGCCACTCACCGAATCGGTTACAGAAGGATTCTCGCTGTCTGCGATCAATCCGCCTCCTGTCAATTCCGCATCGGTCAACGCGTTCTGCTCTGGCTCTGAACCTTGATAGGCCCACATTAAGCTTAGGATGATTGCTGCCGCTGCCATATAAGCCGCTGGGAATACCCATTTTTTCCGAAGCAGCTTCTTCCACGATGATGTCGTACCTGCAGCAGTCTCACGCCTGGTCGTTACCTGTTCCTGATGAGAACCGGAATCTGGTTTGTGTTGATTGTTATTTTCTTGGCTCATCTTCCATCACCTCAGCAACCATTGTTGCCAGATGATAGAGTCTTTTATACGTAGTCTCGAAAAAAATTGCTGTGCAACAAGATCCAGACTACCACTCACTTCTCTGTTCTAGCGACTAGCAGCTCCTCTTCTTCTAATTGTACGGCATGCTCCTCCAACAGAGAGATACCCAACTGATCGACGGTCTCAATCTGGATGCCGGAATAGTAATGCTTCAGAATTTGCTCTGCAGTGTAGCCTTCCTTCGCCATCCCTTGCGCGCCATACTGACTCATGCCTACCCCATGTCCGTAGCCGTAGCTCGTAATGTGAACATCCTCTGCTTGCAGTGATAGGGTAAAATGCGACGAAGGAAGCGCCAACAGCTCGCGCACTTCTCTGCCGGTGAACGATTGTCCGGCGATCTGGATCTTCTTCACCCGCTTGCCGCTCGTCCATGACAGTGTACGCGCACTTGCCTGCGCACTGACAGGCTGAACACCTGCAATCTTCAGCTTGCTGAACAGGTCTTCATAGCTAATGCGCGTCTCTTGCTTATACTTGGGCGATACAGCCTCATCCCACGGACTTGTGACACTGCGCAAGTAAGGGACATATGTCTGCCAATATTCTTCGGCATTCTCGGTATACCCGTTACTAGTGGAAAAGAATGTCGCCTCGATCGGTTGTCCCTCATACGTAGCTACTTGTCCTCTTGTCTCATTCACTGCGCGGTTCAGTTTGTCCAGATTCGCGCCATAGCGAAGCCAGCCCCACTGGTCGCGCAGGCTGTCCACATCGGTATACGCTTGATGCTGGATCGTATCCGTCACCCAAGCTTGCTGCGGCACATCCTCGAAATTCCCAATTGCCGCACGCCTAATGAGATACGTTCGGGCAGCAATCGCTTGTGCCTTCAGCGCCTCCAGCTCGAACGCAACCGGCATCTCTGCGGCCACGACCCCGCGCACATAAGCTTCCAGCGTCACTTCCTCTACCTTACCGGTCTCACTGCGATAGACTGGGACCATCCAAGTATGCACACTCTCCTGCAAGGAAGTAGCGGGATTGGGCTGCCAGCGCAACCAGCTCGAGCCGCTCCCGCTGTCAGGGAACACTAGCGGCTTCACCAGCAGTCCGGGCAGGGCAACAGCAAGCAGTGTAAGCAGGACGACGCAAGCTGCCATACCGATGCCGAAACGGTGATGAGACAACCGCGCAAGACGACGAACTGTGCGGCGTCTCCCGCTTAACCTTCGTCGGCGAACCGTTCGACTTCGCTTGTCCGTCTGTACGTTGAACCTTGCTATGCGGCCTGCGAACCTTCTTCCTCTGCGGCGTAACGGGTACAATGTCTGCTTCCGCTCCGGCCTGCGCCTTCTGTTCATGGTGCCTATCCTCCTCCGCAAGGTCGTCCAGGACTGTCCCTGGTAAGACTACTATATGAGGAGCGGCAAATTGATAGAACCGAGAGGGGGAAGGAGATTAGATGAAGGATGCAGGTCGTACTGTGGAGTCACAGTGGATGTATTGGGGGTTAATGGGTGCAGTGGGAGTGATAGTTGTAGTGCTGGGTGCAGTGGGAGTGATAGTTGTAGTGCTGGGTGCAGTGGGAGTGGATGGCGCAGTAGTGGTGGATAGTTGTAGTGCAGATACAGTGGTGGTTCTGATGAAGGTTGCTAGCGAGGGTTGCAGCACGGTGCAGGGGATTGCGAATCAATAGTCCAGCGTCACATCGGCTTCACATCCGACATCACATCCGGTATTAAATTGAGGGAAAAAGTGGACTTATCTCGCAGCAATCTGCAAGAGCGAGCAACTTAGCGGGAGATAATGGACTTATTTCGGCATCTGAGCCAGTCACATAGGTAAAATATAGCGAATAAGACCAGATAAGTCCGCTATATGTTCCTGTGACATCCTATGCTGCGAGATAAGTCCTATTCCTCCCGTTATTTCGCTTCGTTGTTGCCGCGCACGAGCTGCTTGGTCTGCTTCACATGCTTGATCTGCACGAGCTGCTTGGCATGTACTTCAAGCACGGGCAAATCCAGTTTGCATCGGGAGTATCGGGAATTCAGAAGCGTCCTCGGTCTGCTCGGCTTGCGGAATCTGCTTCGGCTTCGCCTCAGCTTGCTCGCTCAGCCTATAGATCGTAGCGCCGAGTCTGGCGAGCTTCTCTGCGATGCCTACATACCCGCGGTCGATGTGATGCACGCCGCTAACCTCTGTTTCCCCTTCTGCTGCCAGCCCTGCCAATATCATAGCAGCTCCGGCGCGCAGATCTGTCGCACACACTTTACCTCCCTTGAGCTTGGCCTTGCCTGTCACAATCGCCGACCGGCCCTCGACCTTAATCTGCGCATTCAAGTTGCGCAGCTCGGCGACATGCATGAAGCGATTTTCGAACACGGTCTCGGTCACGATGCTAGTGCCGTCCGCTACAAGCTGAAGCGCCATCATTTGCGCTTGCATGTCTGTCGGGAATCCGGGATGCGGAAGGGTTTTCACATCGACGCCGACTAACGGCTTCTCCACAGATACGTAGATACCGTTCTCATCCGGTTCAATCGTCACACCCATCTCCTGCATCTTAGAGATGACCGGCTTCAAGTGATCCTCGATCGCGCCTTCCACATACACTTGCCCGCCGGTAATTGCTGCTGCGATCATGTATGTACCTGCCTCAACTCGATCTGGAATAACGGTATGGACTGCGCCGCGCATGCTGTCCACGCCATGGATGCGGATGACACCTGTCCCTGCACCGCGCACCTTGCCCCCCATCGCGTTCAAGTAGTTGGCAAGATCGACGATTTCCGGTTCACGTGCGGCATTTTCAATAATCGTCGTTCCTTCCGCCAGTGCAGCCGCCATCATAATATTCTCTGTTGCGCCGACACTTGGCACATCGAGATAGATCTTCGCTCCTTGCAGCCGTCCCGCAGCCTTCGCTTCAATACAGCCCTGTCCCAGATTAATCTCTGCGCCCATTGCCTCGAAGCCCTTCAAGTGCTGGTCAATCGGCCGCGTGCCGATCGCACAGCCACCCGGCAACGGAATCGTCGCCTCGCCACAGCGGGCAAGAAGCGGTCCCATCACCAAGAACGAGGCTCTCATCTTACGCACAGCATCATAGGGCGCATCATAGCAGGAGATGTGCGCTGCATTAATACGTACAGTCTCCCCTTCATATTCCAACTGAACACCAAGCGCCCTCAGCACTTCGCTAATCGTCATCACATCGTCCAAGGGCGGAGCCTCATGAATGACACTCTCACCCTCAGTCGCTAATATCGATGCTGCGATAACGGGTAGTACGGCGTTCTTGGCGCCGCTTACTTTGACTTTGCCCGACAATTTACTGCCGCCGCGGACTACGATTTTGCTCATCTTTGATTTACCTCCGCGTAATTATTGGGGCCGACACATGCCGGGCCGCCTCTTGGTCCCGTGCTTCTCTGGTCTGACCATAGGGTTCGCATTCCGTTCATGTATTCAGTGGGTACTAGTATCCATTGTGAACATCTCGTGCCCATGTTATTCGAAAAACAGTCTTAGCATTGATGACCAATTCGCATAATCGTACAGAAAACGGGCAAGCTGATACCCGAGTACGATAGCCAATATAATTTGCAGCATGATCGCCTGCGGACTTCGGACTGATTTCAGCCATAAGTCAAACCGCACAGATTGCAGCGCCCACCATGCAGCTGTCATGCAAACTAACGTCACCGTGATCTGAATCAATCCAGATACGCCCACAGACTGATAGAAACTGTCTGGCACATTGTCCATTCCTTACTCACTTCTTTCTATTCACCAAGTTGTACAGCATCGAAACGAACTCAGCTCTAGTCGAAGTGCCGTCCGGCCGGAACGTATTGTCATCGTACCCAGTAATCCAGCCGACCCGCTTCAGCGCACGTACGCGATCCGCTCCCCACTGGCTGGCATCGACATCCTTGAACGGTGAACTAGTGCCTGCACGGGCATCAAGCTCCATAGCTTGCGCAAGCAGCACCGCCATCTCCATACGAGTGAGCAGCTGGTTCGGCGCAAAGCTGCCGTCCGGGTAACCGGATATCCAGCCTTGAGCAGCCGCCTGAGCAATCGCCACATACGCCCAATGATTGCTATTGACATCCTTGAATCCCGGTGAATCGTTCGTCTTAGCTGGCGCAAGCGCCTGTACTAGCATATAGGTAGCTTCCGCGCGAGTCAACTTGCCATTCGGGGCAAAGCGGAAATCCGGATAACCGGACACTATATTCTTGTTCGCCAGATCGACGATATATTCCTCTGCCCAATGCCCTTGAATATCACGAAAGCCGGATACTAGCTTCGTCAAGGTCGTACGCAACCGATACGTTTGGGTATCGAATGCCTGATTCGCCTGCAAGCGTACATAATACGTGCCCTTCGCTAAGTACATGCCATGAGAAATCTCGGTTACCGCTTCATCGTTCACATACACAGCAAGCTGCTTCAGACTGCTGTTCAGCACAGCAAGCGACATTGTCCGATCCTTCGGGATATTGTCGAGGAGAATGGAAGCATAGCTGTCTTGCGTCACATTGAAGACGAACCAGTCGACATCGTCATTGGCGTGCATCACGCCAGCATAAGTTCGGCCTGACAGCATCGTAGTAGCCTGATACGTCTTGTCGTTCGGCTCATTCGGATCCTCATAAGTTTGCAAGTATTGGATCGTTAGCTTGTATTCTCCCTTGACCGGATAAGCATCACTCTGGTAATTCAGATTGCGCACCCGAATGTAGTAATACCCCGGTTCAACCTTCAAGTTCGGAGAATATTCCGCTTCTCCCTCTTCTGTATAATTGTACGGCCTTCCCGTCTCTCCCATGCGGTGTACCATCAGCTCCAGATCCATCCGGTACGTATCAGGCTCTGCCTTCACCTTCAATGTGCCCGGCTCCTCCACATGGAACATGTACCAGTCCACATCATTCACCTGATGGAACGTACCTGTGAGCTCATGGTTTCGAGGTGACAGAGAGTAAGCCAAGTATTGCTTGTCATTATTCTCGAATGCATCACGGTAAATATGAAAGGAGCTTTCCAACCTGTAGGCGAATCCGTCAATGTTCGCGGAATCGTGAAGTCTGAATCGGAGCAACACAGTTCCGGGCTCGACAGAGAACCTTACTCCCTTAGTCACATCGGCGATTTCCTCACGCTTCACACCATCGACATAGATTTCCAGGACGATCGAAGCCAATTGTTCCTGTGTCACGCCGGGGAACGTTATCGCCATTGTTCCCTTATAAGGGATTTCGACACTGTACCAATCCACATCGGCAGCGCTGGAGAATGATGCTGATAGCTGTGTATCCAGTGGGAACGGATTAGCCTGGAGCGAGCGGTCATTCGGTTCGTAGATATCCTGCTCTGGCGTAACCGTTAACGCTTCATCTACGCGAAGCAATCCGTAGCCCGTCTTCGCATTCCAGCCAGGCTCACCTAGATCACGCGCGCTTTGTCGCAATAAGCTTCGCACTTGATGAGGTGCCATATCGGGATATTGCCTCCAGATGAGCGCCGCTGCTCCAGCGACTTGCGGAGCTGCCATCGACGTTCCTTCATCTACACCGTATCCGCCGCCTAACGTCGTTGTGAACACGCGATAGGGTGCAACTAGATCGAGCTCTGGACCGCTGTTCGAATTCGGCTCTGCCTGATTGTCCGAGCGGACGCCCCCTACTGCTATTACACTCGGATACGCTGCCGGATACTTAACCGATTGCCCTTCGTTACCCGTTGCGGCTACTAACAAAACACCCTTGCTCTCGGCATAGTCCACGATTTCCTTCAAGAACTGAGAATACTTGAACAGACCGAGAGACAGGACAACAATCTGCGCCCCTTCATCGACCGCATATTTGATCCCTTCACCAAGCATCATCTCATCACCGGAGCCATTCTTGTCCATGACTTTAACCGGCATGATGCGAGCATTCCACAACACGCCGCTGCCTCCAGTCTGATTATTGCCGGCAGCTGCGAGCACACCGGCCACATTCGTGCCGTGGCCGTTGTCATCCTGAGGGGGCAACTTGTCATTCAGCAAGTTCGCGCCGCTGATCAACTGATCCTTCAGATCAGGATGACTCAAATCTACACCCGTGTCTACTACTGCGATCACGATATCCGTGTTGCTCTGGTGCTCATCCCAAGCTGCTTCCATACCAATCTGCTTCAGATGGCTCTGATTTGCATATAAAGGGTCGTTCGGCACAGCGGCAAGGTGAACACGTTGATTGTCGTTCAAGTAAGCGACCTCGCTGTGACGCGACCAGCGGTGCGCCCATTCGTCCGCATCCTGCCCGGGCTTCGGCACGGCTACCACTGCTTGAAGCGCTGCTGATTCCCGCACAATGGTGCTTTCCTCAGTGAATCGTTCATCCATCTCTTCCAGGGGCACAGCCCACTTCACTATCCAAGAGGGAGCGCTCGAGGCATCGACCATACTATCTAGTTGTTCCATAGCAGCGAGATCGCTCTCAGCTTGCAAGCCAGGCAGTAAGCCTAGAGCCGCTTGTAGCATGATGCATGCAACGAGCGCTATGGATATACGTCTGATCCAATCTGCCTTCATTCTAGTACACGCCTCTTCCCTCTAGTAAAAGTCAATTCTAGTAAATTTCCGCCTGATCTATCGCTCATCGTATCGTTTCTATTCACATATACCATTCTTGTACGAGATATCATACACATATACGCATAACCAACTTTATTTGACGGATATTGTACGATTCATCGTAGAAATTCACTGCGTTCTTAACGACCCATGACTTTTTTGTATGAAACTTCGTTACTGCTTACCTGCTGTTCATGAAATAAAGTAAGAATGACTGCGATTGTGCAGGCTTTGTATATATAGAGTAGACGATTTCCCATAATTCCTGCGATAGTGCATCTTTGCATTCGGAATATCGCTAGTTCAAGCGCTCTGAGCTACAAAAGCCTGTATATCCGCAAGTATTCATAACCCCAAGGCAGGTTTGAGAAGAAAAGCCTGCATAATGGAGTTAATTTCATCGCTGTACAAGCGGAATACTCATGGCTCCGATCTTGCATATTACAATATTGCACTTAGAAAAACCCAATATTCCTTGTATTCGCCAAAATACTACAAAACCCTTTCCCATTCTAGAAAGTGGGTCCTTAGTCACATATACACTGTACCTTACTATTATATAAAAGTTGCGCGGCATTATAAATGGGCTGGGAGACGTGAAATTTTGCCAGTACGAGCTCATGCACATAAAAACCGCCCTCTGTTCAAGTCTGACAGAAGGCGGTGAATGGTGTTCTAATTCGCTTAGCTGGTTGGTGCAGCCATGTCTAGATGAAGAAATCTACGGTCAGGTGGAATATCTGCTCGATATAGCCGATAATCGGCTTCGGGAATATACCCATCAGGATCGTTGCACCCGCACAGATCCAGACAGTCAGCTGCTGCGCCCAGCCTGCGTGAAGCCGTTCAGATGGCGCATGACTGCGCATGAACATCTGGCGGATGATGCCGAAGTAATAGTAGAACGAGATAACGCTTGTAATGATCATAATCGCGGCAAGCCAGTACTTCGCTACAGCAACAGTGCCGAGCAAAATGTAGAACTTCCCGAAGAAGCCGCCGGTAATCGGCAAGCCTGCCAATGACAGCACCAAGATGACCATACCTGCTGCTAGCGCTGGATTACGGTAGTACAGCCCGTCGAAGGCTGACATCTCCTCGTGCCCTGCGCTTCGGCTAACCGCTATCAGAGCGGCGAAGGCGCCGATATTCATGAACAAGTAAGCGGCGAGATAGTAGTACAGCTCGGTAAAGTTCGAATAGTGCATCGGTCCGAACTCAGCTGCCAACGGCACGAGCAAATACCCTGCGTTCGCAATGCCTGAATAGGCGAGCAACCGCTTCATATTGTGCTGCTTCAATGCCATCGCATTGCCGAGAATCATCGATGCAGCAGCGATAATCGCGATGATGAGGAACAGATCATCGTGAATCGGCGTATCACTGTCTCCCACGTTGAAGTAGACGTTGTAGAGAATGCGGAACAGCAGCGCCAACGCCGCACCCTTCGACACGACCGCTAAGAATGCCGTAACCGGTGTGTGCGCCCCTTGATACACATCCGGCGCCCATGCGTGGAACGGCGCAGATGCGATCTTGAAGGCGAAGCCCGCCAGCATCAGGAAGAAGCTCATGTAGACGAGCCCGCTCATCGAAGGGTCGATGAAGCGAAGCTCTGCATTCATCGCTGCCATATTCGTAGTGCCTGTCACGCCGTACAGGAACGACATGCCGTACAGAATGAAGGCAGTAGAGATACCGCCGAGCACGACATACTTGAATGCCGACTCATTGGACTTCTGGTCGTTCTTCTTCAAGCCGACCATAATATATGACGTTATGCTGAGCAGCTCGAGACCGACGAACAACGTAATCAGGTCGCCTGAGGAGACCATCACCATCGCCCCGAGCGCAGCTGGCAGAAACAAGTAATAATATTCCCCTTGATGCGGAATATCCTCGTCCTTGACCGTCCCGAAGCTCATCAGCACCGTCAGGAATGTTCCTGTAAGAATGAACAGCTTCAGCAGATTGCCGAAATCATCAACCCGGTAGCTTTGCGCTAGCAGCTGTATTGCCTCCGCATCCGCCCCGTTGTACATCCGCATGGCGATAACTACGAATACTGCGGATACAGCCAAGCTGAGCAGTGTCAATCCGCCAAGCCACGACCGATTGAACCGGCGTGGCACAACAAGATCGAGCAAAGACAGAAGTATAGCCGCGATCACAAGCGTCAACTCAGGTCCAAGATATCGCAAGTCCGCGAATGCCAGTTGCATCATTTGCATCGCTCTAACCTCCTATCCTTGCAAGCATACTGCTTAATGCGTGGTGCAGCGGTTCACTTAGCACAGACGGGTAAATGCCGAGCAGCACGATGAAGGCTGTCAGTACGATCATCGGGATCGCCTCCGTCAACCTCGCATCCCGCAATACCGTACCGTCTTCCTGGAATTTCTCCGGAAGTTGTCCGTACGTAATGGCAAGCACCCCGCGCAGCACGTACACAGCTGTAATAATGATACCTAAAGCGCCGACGATCGCCAGCACCGGCATCGTCTCGAACAAGCCGAGGAACGCGAGGAATTCGCTGACGAATCCACTCATGCCCGGCAAACCTAAGGATGCCAAGCCGCCTACGAGCAGCATGCCGCTCATGAATGGCATCGCCTTCGCCAAGCCGCCGAGGCGATTCAGCTCGGTCGTATTCGTACGCTCAATGATGCTGCCGACAATAAGGAACAGCAGCGCAGAGATCAAGCCGTGCGAGACGAGCTGGAAGGCCGCCCCTTGCAAGCCGGTCACATTGAGCGCAGCAATCCCGAGCAGCACGATACCCATATGACTGATGCTGGAATAAGCCAGAATCAATCTAAATTCCTTCTGCACTAGTGCAAGCACTGCGCCGTACAGAATGTTCACAACCCCGACGATGCCGATCAACAACGCGAAGGTCTGCGCCTGTTCAGGCAGCAGTTCGACACCGAAGCGCAGCAGACCGTATGCGCCCATCTTCAGCAAGATGCCGGAGTGAATCATAACGACTGATGGCGGCGCTTCGATATGCACCTTCAGCATCCACGTATGGAACGGGAAGATCGGCAGCTTAATGCCGAACGCAATGAGCAGCATGAGGAAGATCCATTCCTTCATCGCCAATCCCATATAGAACGGATTCGCCGTACCGACACGGTCATGATGTACATTCGCGTATGAGCCCGGATCTTGCAAGTTCTGATAGATCGTGCCGACATCCCCGCTGTATATAAGCTGTAGCGGTTGTGTCGGGTCTTCCTGCGGTGTTGAGAATCCCGCTGTGTTGATCAGCATCAGGAAGGCGATCAGCATAATCGCCGAGCCAATCCCGTTATAGATAAGGAACTTGTTCGCCGCTTTCTCTCTGTCCGAGAAGCCCCATATACCGATTAAGAAGAACATCGGGATGAGTGTAGCCTCGAAGAACAAGAAGAACAAGAACAAGTCACGGGACAGGAACACCCCGAACATGCCGATCTGCAAGATCAGAAACCAGAGATAGAAGGTTTTCCAGCGCTTCTTGATATGCACAGATGCGAAGGCAGCCATGCTGCTAATCAGAGCGGTTAAGAACGCCAGCGCCCCGCTCAATCCATCTGCACCAAGCGAGTAGTTGAACTGATATATCAGTTTCTCCGCAGCGTTCAAGTTAGGCGCCTCTTGATTCAACGCAATCTCGATCCAAGTCGCCTTCTCTTCATACTGCATGCCTTCCAGGTCATGATCCAGACCAATGAACATCCAGCCAGCCAGCACTAGCGACACCAATGTGCTCACAATCGCCGCTGTCTTCAGCCAATGCCCCATTTCCTTCGGAATGAGCAGCACGGCAATAATGCCTAATAGCGGGGAAAAGGTAAGGAGCGTCAATATCGGGATATTATCCAACATGGAAGTACCTCCTTCCTACAACGGCCACTATTAGAATGAGCAGCCCTACTACACCGATTAAGCCGTACGCTTGAAGCTGGCCGTTCTGCATGCGCAGACCGATGCGACCTGTACCTGTCATCACACCGCTCAGCACCTTCACAGCGCCGTCCACAATATAGCGGTCGAACCAATCAAGCAAGTATCCGATCCCGCGCAGCGGCTTGACGACACCATTGTCATACAGTTCATCGATATAATATTTGCGATTCAGCAGTTGATAAGCTGGCAACGCTCTCGCTTCCACCCAATCTTCGGTGAAGGTACGGCGTCCATAGAGCAGCCATCCGATCAGCAAGCCGCCTACTCCTGCTACAGTCGACAAAATCATCACCGTCATATCTGCATGCTCTCCCGGCGACTCCCCTAAGAGCCACTCGCCGAACCAAGCATTGCCTGGGAAATACACGAATCCCGCGATGATAGCAAGTACCGCGAGCACTAGCAATGGCAGTGTCATAACCGCTGGCGACTCATGCGGATGCATGTCGGAACGCGGCTTCCCAGTGAAGACGAGGAAGAACAGACGAGCCATGTACAAGGCAGTGAAGAACGCAGCAACTAGCGCAACCCAGAATAATACGGGCACATTATGATAAGCTTCGGTCAAGATAGCATCCTTCGACCAAAATCCGGCGAACGGCACAATACCGGACAACGCGAGCGTGCCGATCGCGAATGTGATCATCGTTATCTTCATCTTACTGCCGAGTCCGCCCATCTTGCGGATGTCTTGCTCATTCACAGCGTGGATGACACTGCCCGCACCTAAGAACAGCAACGCCTTGAAGAAGGCATGCGTATACAGGTGAAACATCCCCGCCGTATAAGAGGACATAGTGCCAATCCCCATCGCCAGCATCATATAGCCAAGCTGACTAACGGTGGAATAGGCAAGTATTCGCTTAATGTCATTCTGCGCGAGTGCGATCGTAGCGGCGAATATCGCTGTGAATCCGCCGACGATCGCCACCGTCGTCAACGCAGCTTGCGACTCCTCGAACAGTGGGAACGTGCGCGCTACTAGATACACACCGGCCGCAACCATCGTAGCCGCGTGGATCAACGCACTAATCGGCGTCGGGCCTTCCATCGCATCAGGCAGCCAAGTATGCAACGGGAATTGACCGGACTTGCCCACTGCCCCGATGAATACAAGAATTGCCGCTGCCGTAATGACATTAGCAGACAATGCTCCTGTGTGGGCTGCGTTATGTATAGCGCTGAATTCGAGCGAGTTGCCCGGCATGTTCCAGAACAGCAGCAGCATGCCGATGAACAAGCCGACGTCGCCGATTCGCGTAACGATGAAGGCCTTCTTCGCAGCCGCTCTCGCCGCTGGCTTCGTGTACCAGAAGCCGACTAGCAGGAACGAGCATACCCCTACCAGCTCCCAGAAGATGAAGAACTGTACGAGGTTAATCGACAGCACTAGGCCAAGCATCGAGAAGGTGAAGAGAGACACATACGCGAAGAACGTATTGATCCGTTCGTCATCCTTCATGTACCCAAGTGAGTATACATTGACAAGCAGACTGACCAGGGTGACGATAACTAGCATTAAGGTGTTCAAATTGTTGACTTCATAGCCCATCTGAATCGCGAAGTCGCCAATCCCAATCCATTTGAATCCATCCCATGTATAATCCACTACGTTCTCGCCAAGGCGCTCTGTAAAGACTAGAACGGCCATAATAAATGCAGCCGCTGCGGCAAGAATGCTGAATCCTGTGGCAATTCCCTTCATTTGTCTGCCAAGAGCGGTCAAGACGAGAAAGGCAAGCAGTGGAAAGACCGGAATGAGCCATGCGTAATGGGTAAACTCCATGAGATCCTTTCCTTTCTTCGAGCTTCTCGCTCACTATTTTTTCATCGCGTTCATCTCTAGTACATCCGTTGTCCCTTTATTGCGGTACAAGGCGATCAGGATGGCGATACCGATTGCAGCCTCCGCTGCTGCCACCGTTATGGTGAACAAGGAGAAGATCTGCCCGGTGATCGACGGGACAGGCCCATACTTGGCGAACGCAATCAGGTTCAAGTTCACCGCATTGAGCATCAGCTCAACAGAGAGAAGCACGATGACCGCATTTCTCTTAGACAGCGCACCGTACAGACCTACACAGAATAATATTGCGGCAAGCAGAAAGTAAGAATTGGCGATATTGTCCATGCTAATCCTCCTCCCTCTTGGCCAAGATGATCGCGCCGATGAACGTCACAGTTAACAGCACACTCATCAGCTCGAACGGAATGACATGACGTGTGAACAGCTGTTCACCGATCGCCTTCGTATTGTCCACTCCAGCGTCCAGCGTTCCGCTCTCGAAGTTCGCACTCTGAATAGCGAAGAACAATATACCGAACAGCGCGACCGATCCGCCGAGCAGCAGTCCGTTGTGCCAAGGGCGGCGCGGCTCTTCCTCCTGCTTATCATGCCGGGTCATCATAATGCCGAAGATCATCAGAATCGATACCGCTCCGGCATAGATAAGTACTTGAACGAAAGCGACAAATTCCGCATCCAACATGACATACAAGGCTGCTAGACCGAGGAAGGTGAATGCCAGCGCAACGACCATGTGCACAACCTTCGTATAGCTGAGCATCAGAATCGCGCCGGAGATGACTACCATAGCGAATACAAGGAACAGCAGGCTTTCCGCGCTGGTCAGGAAATCGAGGATATTGTCCAGCATCGGTTACTTCGCCCCTTTCTTCGCTTGCGGATTCGTCGAATTCTCCAATCGCACATTCGTATTGTTATCATCCAGCCATTCCATGTTCTTAAACAAATCATCTCTGCTGTATGTCGCGAGCTCGAAGTTGTTCGTCATGACAATCGCTTCGGTCGGACATACTTCTGTACACAAATCACAGAGGATGCAAATTTCGAAATTGATATCGTACGTATCGATAACCTTGCCCTTCTTCTCCGGGTCCGGATTCGGCTTACCGGTCAGCGTAATGCATTCAGTCGGGCATATCCGGACGCACTGATTGCAGACGATGCATTTGTCCGGTTCGAAGTGCTGCACGCCGCGGAATCGGTTAGGCATTTCCAATGGAACGTCCGGGTATTTATACGTCACTTTCTTCTGGGTCATCGTCTTCAGGGTGACCCCGAGACCCTTGGCGATCCCTTTCATTTACGCATTCACCCTTTCTCTATTTCATGAATTCCATGACGACTGCCGTAATGAACACATTCACGAGCGACAGCGGCAGGAGCACCTTCCAGCCAAGGCTCATCAGTTGATCAATTCGAATCCTCGGCATCGTGGCGCGCAGCCAGTACAAGGTGAAGATGACGAGGCAGAACTTCAGGACGAACCAGATAATTCCCGGAATGAAGTCCAGGAACGGGAACGGCGCATGCCAGCCGCCGAGGAACAGCACAGTCGTCAGACCGGCTATGGCGTACATATATACATATTCCGACAGCATGAAGAAGGCGAAGCGGAAGCCGCTATATTCCACATGATAGCCGGCAACCAACTCCGACTCCGCTTCTGGCAAGTCGAACGGTGTACGGTTCAGCTCCGATACCGCCGCGATGACGAAGATGCCGAAGCCCAGAATCTGCGGCAGGAAGTTCCAATTCCAGAAGTATCCAGCCTGTCCTTCTACGATCGTGCTCAAGTTCAAGCTTCCGCTCATAAGCACAACGCCGACGACCGAGATGACGAGCGGCACTTCATAGCTGATCATCTGTGCAGTAGAGCGCATGCCGCCCAGTAGCGCGTACTTATTGTTCGATGCCCAGCCGCCAAGCAGAATACCCATAGTCGAAATACTGGACAGCGCTACATAATAGAGCAGACCAACGTTCAAGTCAGCCGGAATCCACTTGCTCGTGTACGGGATTGTAGCCAGAACGGTAAAGGCCGGCACGAACGTCAACGCCGGTGCCAGAATGAACAACGGCCGGTCTGCCTTCTTGGGGATCGTATCCTCCTTGATAAGCAGCTTCAGCACGTCCGCTACTGTCTGCAGCAGACCGAACGGGCCGACGCGGTTCGGACCTGGACGCCCCTGCATCCAGCCGATTACCTTGCGCTCGAAGTATATCGCATAGGTGACAAATCCGAGTACAATGAGAAGCGTCAAGACGCCCAATATGGCTTCAATGACTACGCTGCCGAACGTTACTCCTTGCGTTGCCGGTTCCATCAGGCGTCCACCTCCCCTACTACAATATCGATACCGCCGAGTATAGTAATCAGGTTCGTCATCGACTCACCGACCAGCAGCTTCGGCAATATTTGCAAATTAACGAACGAAGGACGTCGGAACTTCAAGCGATAAGGTTCCGCCTTGCCTTCTGACACGAGATGGCAGCCGATCTCGCCGCGCGGTGATTCGATCGCCACATAGGCTTCACCCTTCGGCGGACGAATGACGCGAGGCACCTTGCCCATAATTTCCCCTTCTTCTGGGAATTGCTCCAACGCTTGATCCAGAATGCGCAAGCTCTGGCGAATTTCCTCCAAGCGAATTTCGTAACGCGCCAGGCAATCACCTTCTGTCCGGGTGATCACATCGAAGTCGAAGCGGTCGTACAGGCTATACGGCTGTGACTTGCGAAGATCCCAATCTACGCCGGTACAACGCAAGTTCGCTCCGCTCAATCCATAATCAATCGCTGTCTGCGCGTCATATCGGCCAACACCCTTAATGCGGGCGAGGAAAATTTCATTGCCGCTCACGAGATTGTGATATTCGCCTAGCTTCTCCTTCATATGCGCCACGAATGCTTTGACCTTGTCGATCCAGCCTTCCGGCGCATCCCACTTCACTCCGCCTACACGCATGTAGAAGTAAGTTAAGCGCGCGCCGCACAGCTCATTGAACAGGTCGATAATCATCTCCCGTTCACGGAACGCATACAAGAACGGACTCATCGCGCCAATATCGAGCAAGTAGGTGCCCCACCAGACGAGATGACTCGCGACTCGCTGCAACTCCATAACAATAAGGCGCAAGTATTCCGCGCGCTCTGGAATTTCAAGCTCAAGCAACGTCTCTACCGCATGAACGAGCACATAATTGTTCGTCATGGCCGACACATAATCCATTCGGTCCGTATACGGGATGATCTGCGTATAGTTCAAGTTCTCCGCAAGCTTCTCTGTGCCTCTATGTAAGTAGCCCATCACCGGGTCTGCATGAATAATCTGCTCGCCGTCCAGCTTCACGACGACGCGGAATACTCCATGCGTGCTCGGATGCTGGGGACCTACATTCAGCAGCATTTCTTCAGTTCTTATCATCGGGTTACACCTCCGGATCCGCAGGACTGTAGTCTTTGCGCAGCGGATAGCCTTCCCAGTCATCCGCCATCATAATGCGACGCAGGTCTGGATGTCCCGGAAAGTCAACGCCGAGCAGGTCATAAATTTCGCGTTCCGGCCAATTCGCTGTACTCCACACGGGTGTAGCAGACGGCACAGCAGGCTGATCACGATCTGTCTTGACCTTAACAGCATAATCCTGCTTCGTCTCCAGATTGATCAGCTGATAGATCACTTCCATGTGCGTCTCGCGATCGACTCCCGTCACATTGCGCAAGTAGTGCAGCTTCAGCTCAGCATGGTCGCGAAGGATCGTTGCCACCTCTGTCCAGAAGTCTGCCTTCACGATGACAGTCGGCAGATGACGACTCGCTTCGTTCACATAAGCTTCTTCGATCGCATCAGCACCCGCGTGCTCCTTCAGGATGTCAACAAGCCGGTCGAGCACAGGCTGCTTCGGCGACGGCTCCTTCGGCTTCTCTTCTTCCTCTGCCTTCTTCTTAGCTCGTTCTGCAGCTCTTGCTGCACGCGCTTCAGCAGCGGCTTTCTTCTTCGCAGCCGCCTCGTCATCGCCGTCAGCCGCTTGCTCAGAAGCCTTCTTCTCTGGTTTCTCTGCGTTATCCGGCTTCTCAGCCTTAGCAGCCTTATCCGCTTCCTCATGCTTCTCAGCCTTTGCTTCAGCAGCCGGATTCTGGTTCTCCAGCGCACGCTCAGCTGCGTCCTTATTCGGTGTTGCTTTGCCAGATGGTTCGACATGCACTTCACCGTCTGTCTGCGCAGACGAATCTTCCTTCGGCTCCTCCTGTTGCTTATCTTGCTCGTTGGCTTCGCGTTCGGCTTCACGATTGGACGCTTGTTCAGACTCGCGCTTCTTGTTCTCTTCGCTCACCGTTCGGTCACCCGCTTCCCTGTTTTCGCTTCATAGCGAATTTTCTCTTGCAGCTTATTGATACCGTAGATCAACGCAGCCGGATTAGGCGGGCAGCCCGGGATGTACACATCGACCGGAACTACCTGGTCCACCCCTTTCACCACAGCATAGGACTTCACATAAGGACCGCCTGCTGTAGCGCAGGAGCCCATCGCAATCACCCACTTCGGCTCAGGCATTTGATCATACAGGCGGCGCAGCAAAGGAGCCATTTTCTTCGTGACGGTACCCGCAACAATCATACAGTCTGATTGACGCGGCGACGTACGGAAGATGACTCCGAATCTGTCCAGGTCATAGTGGGAAGCACCCGTGCCCATCATTTCGATCGCGCAGCACGCCAAGCCGAATGTCATTGGCCATAGGGAATTGCTACGTGCCCATCCCTTCAATTGCTCCAGTGTTCCAAAAAAAACGTTGCGCTCAAGCTCCTGGCGCTCGGCCAGTGAGATTTTCTCTAGATCGAGTTCCATTTGAACACCTTCTTCTTCCAAGCGTAGATTAAGCCCACTGCGAGCAGGCTAACGAAAATCAACATCTCCACCAGTGCGAACAATCCGAGCTTGTCATAAGCGACTGCCCATGGATAGAGAAACACCGTCTCCACATCGAACACAACGAACATCAGCGCATACAGATAATAGCGGATATTAAACCTTACCTGGCCTTCGCCTACCGGTTCATTCCCGCTCTCGTACGTGGTCTGCTTCTGCTCTGTCGGTTTGGTAGGACGCAGGAATCTGCCGAGTGTCAAAGCCGCAATCGGCAATATGATTCCCAATGATAAGAAAACTAGCACTACTACATACTCTCCAGCATGCATCGGTACAGTGTCCCTCCTTCGACTTTCGGATCTTCTTCATCCCCCGAGCGGTTGCGGGTAGCAGCATAGCTGCCGCATCACTCTTCACTTGTTCTTCATTCATGTATACGCATTCTATACCTACATAATAAATACCGTCACAATTATAACAAACGTGCCCTGAATTCGTCTATCGTCGATTGTAAGCGATTTAATAGGAAAATTTATGGTCTTCCTATAGTTTGTCCTTTTTTCACACTATGTATCAGGTGATCTGCTTCGGCCTGCCGCCAATCCTAGATGAACAAAGCCCCTGCACCTTGGATCATCTCCTTGGTAGCAGGGGCTTGTAAATCAGATGACACTAACTGCGTTGGGAAACGTCAAGACGTGTCAGGGCCTTCTGCAAAGCGATCTCAGCACGGCGGAAATCTACTTCCTGCTGACGGCTTTGCAAGCGCTTCTCCGCTCGTTCCTTGGCAGCGCGCGCACGATCTACATCAATCTCAGTTGGCTTCTCGGCCGACTCTGCAAGAATCGTTATCTTATCCTTGCGCACTTCGAGGAATCCGCCGCCAACGGCGATATATACCTCTTGGCCTTCACTCTTAATGCGCACCGGAGCAACACGCAGCGGTGTGACTAACGGAATGTGATTCGGCAGAATGCCTAGCTCACCTTCAGCGCCGCGCACGCTTACCATATTGACCGGTTCACTATATACGATCCGTTCTGGGGTAACTATCTCCAGCAATACAGTACTCATCGTTCCACCCTCCTCTTAGCTTAGGCGTTGCAGCATTACTGCTCTGCCTTAGCCTTTTCTACGGCTTCCTCAATGGTACCGACTAACAGGAAGGCAGATTCCGGCAGATCGTCATGCTTGCCTTCGAGAATTTCCTTGAAGCTGCGTACCGTTTCCTTAACCGGAACATACTTGCCCGGCAGGTTGGTGAATTGCTCCGCAACGTGGAACGGCTGGGACAAGAAACGCTCAATGCGGCGAGCGCGGCTTACGACCAACTTGTCTTCATCAGACAATTCATCCATACCGAGGATTGCGATAATATCCTGCAGCTCATTGTAGCGAGCGAGCAGACGCTTCACAGACTGTGCCACGTCATAGTGCTCTTGACCGACAACTTCCGGCGTCAGAATCCGAGAAGAGGATGCCAGCGGGTCAACCGCCGGATAGATGCCCTTCTCCGAAATCTTCCGCTCCAGGTTCGTCGTTGCATCCAAGTGAGCGAAGGTTGTAGCTGGAGCAGGGTCTGTATAGTCATCCGCAGGCACGTAGATCGCCTGAATCGACGTAACCGAACCCTTCTTCGTCGAGGTGATCCGCTCTTGCAGACCGCCCATCTCCGTAGCCAATGTCGGCTGATAACCAACCGCAGAAGGCATCCGGCCAAGCAAGGCGGAAACCTCGGAGCCTGCTTGCGTGAAGCGGAAGATGTTGTCGACGAACAACAGCACGTCCTTGCCTTGCTCATCACGATAATATTCAGCCATAGTCAAGCCAGTCAGCGCTACGCGAAGACGGGCACCTGGAGGCTCGTTCATCTGACCGAATACCATCGTTGTTTTGCTAATTACACCGGAGTCTCTCATCTCGTAGTACAAGTCGTTCCCTTCACGAGTCCGCTCGCCTACGCCGGCGAATACGGAGATACCGCCGTGCTCCTGTGCGATATTGTTGATCAATTCCTGAATCAATACGGTCTTGCCGACACCTGCGCCGCCGAACAGACCGATCTTGCCGCCCTTCGCATAAGGTGCGAGCAAGTCGATAACCTTAATCCCTGTTTCGAGAATTTCCGATTCCACAGACAGATCCTCAAACTTAGGCGCTTCCTTGTGGATCGGACTTCTGCCCGCAGTTTCAATCGGACCAGCATTGTCAATGGGTTCCCCCAATACATTCATAACGCGGCCAAGTGCTGCGTCGCCTACCGGTACAGAAATGGGTGAACCCAAATCTTCAGCAGCCATGCCGCGTACGACACCGTCTGTGGAAGACATCGCGATACAACGTGCAACGTTATCGCCTAGATGAGTCGCCACTTCCAAAGTCAGATTGATTTCCGGCTCAGTCGGTGTCTCAGGTTTATGTTGAATCTTGATCGCATTTAGAATCTCCGGGAGTTGGCCACGTTCGAACTCAATATCAATGACCGGACCCGTGACGGATAAAACGCGTCCTTTGCTCATCGTCCTTTTCCCTCCTTAAACAATTATGCCGATACCGCCTCCGCTGCACGCGTGCATGCGGCAGCCGGAAGCAGTCTACATGTATCCTCTACAGTGCGTTCGCACCTGCAACAATCTCGGAAATCTCCTGCGTAATCGCTGCCTGACGCGCACGGTTGTGCTGCAGCTTCAAGGAGTTGATCATCTCGTTCGCATTGCGTGTCGCATTGCCCATCGCAGTCATACGGGCACCGAACTCACTCGCTTTGCCTTCGAGCAGCGCACTGTATATGAGTGTTTCGGCATAGCGAGGAAGCAATACGTCCAAGACGCCTTCAGCCGACGGCTCATATTCATATTGCGCTGACGGACCGTCTCCTTGCTCTTCGACCTGATCTAGCGGCAGCAGCTGCTTGATCACAGGCACTTGCGAGATGACGCTCTGGAACTGGTTATAAACCAAGTACAGTTCGTCATAAGCGCCATTCTCAAAGTTGCTGACGCTCGCTCTCGCAATACTCTTAATGTCCTGGAAGGTCGGAGCATCCGGCAAGCCGGTCACTTCCTCTACGATCGGCATCTCACGCTTGCGGAAGAAGTCCCGTCCCTTGCGGCCGATAACGAACAGAGAATATTCATCCTTCGATGAGTGATTCGCTTGAATCGTCTGCATCAGCATGCGCAGCAAGTTATTATTGTAGCCGCCAGCGAGTCCGCGATCGGAAGTAATGACCAAATAGCCGGTCTTGCGGATTTCCCGTTTTTGCAGCATAGGGTGCGTTACGCCTTGCGTGCCAGCAGCAATGTTCGCAATCACTTCTTTGATCTTGTCTGCGTAAGGGCGTGCCGCTTCCGCGCTCTGCTGAGAACGTCTCAGCTTGGATGCGGCAACCATCTCCATCGCTTTCGTGATCTGTCTCGTGTTTTGCTTGCTCTTGATCTGGCGTTTGATTTCGCGTATTCCTTTAGCCATTTAGCTCACCACGTTTCCGTTAGGCCCGGGATCCGGCAAAGCCTTTTTTGAATTTCTCAATCGCGTTCTTCAGCGCTTCTTCGTTGTCCTTGGTCAAGTCCTTCGTATCCGTAATCGACTGATAGATCGCTTGCTCGTTCGAGTCGATATAATCAAGCAACTCTTGCTCGAAACGGCGAACATCGCTCACTTCAATATCGTCCAAGAAGCCTTTAGTTGCGGTATAAATGGACACTACCTGCTTCTCAACCGGAAGCGGCTCATTGACACCCTGCTTCAAAATTTCCATCAGACGGGCACCGCGGTTCAAGCGCGCTTGCGTCGCCTTGTCCAGATCCGATCCGAACTGAGCGAATGCCTGCAGCTCACGGTACTGAGCAAGGTCAAGCTTCATCGTACCGGCAACCTTCTTCATCGCTTTAATCTGTGCAGCACCGCCGACACGGGATACGGAGATACCGACGTTAACAGCCGGACGCTGGCCTGCATAGAACAGGTCCGATTCCAGGAAGATCTGTCCGTCTGTAATCGAGATGACGTTCGTCGGAATATAAGCCGATACGTCGGAAGCTTGCGTCTCGATGAACGGCAATGCCGTAATCGAACCGCCGCCAAGGTCGTCATTCAGCTTCGCCGCACGCTCCAGCAAGCGGGAATGCAGATAGAAGACATCGCCCGGATAAGCCTCGCGGCCTGGAGGTCTTCTAAGCAGCAAGGAAAGCTCACGATAAGCAGCTGCCTGCTTAGTCAGATCATCATAGACGATGAGCACGTGCTTGCCCTTGTACATGAAGTACTCGCCCATCGCACAGCCTGCATATGGCGCTAGGAACAACAATGGTGCCGGCTCGGATGCGCCTGCTGTTACGACGATTGTGTAGTCGAGCGCGCCTTGGCGTCTCAGTGTCTCCACAACGTTCGCAACGGTCGATTGCTTCTGACCGATCGCGACATAAATACAGATTACGTCGTTATCCTTCTGGTTCAGAATCGTATCGATCGCAATCGCTGTCTTACCAGTTTGGCGGTCACCGATGATCAGTTCCCGCTGTCCGCGGCCGACTGGAATCATCGCGTCAATCGCTTTAATACCGGTTTGCATCGGCTCATGAACCGACTTCCGATCAATAACACCCGGCGCAGCTGATTCTACCGGACGGGTCTCTGTCGTGTTCACAGGGCCCTTGCCGTCAACTGGGTGACCGATCGCATTCACGACACGGCCGAGCAACGCTTCCCCGACAGGAACCTCCATAATGCGGCCTGTACGCTTAACTTGATCTCCTTCACGGATGTCTGTGTACGGCCCGAGGATAACGATACCTACGTTATCTTCTTCCAGGTTCAAGGCCATCCCCATTACGCCGTTCGAGAATTCAAGCAACTCGCCAGCCATTACTTGCTCCAGTCCATGCGCACGAGCGATACCGTCGCCGACTTGGATGACCGTGCCGACATCAGAAACTTGAATGTCGGACTTAAAATTTTCAATCTGCTGTTTAATCAGCGTGCTGATTTCTTCAGGTCGGATACTCAAAGAACCTCACCCCTATCTACAAGGCTAATTGTTTTTTCATTTCGGACAGCTTGCCTGCGAGGCTGCCATCATATAATCTGTCGCCGATCCGCACACGGATTCCGCCGAGCAAAGCGGGATCAACGATATTTTCAATCACAATGCTTTTGCCGGTTAGCGTGGAGAATGTATCCGCTACTTGCTGCTTGCTTTCTTCCGAAAGCGGCTGCGGCGAAGATACCTGTGCACTCACTTTGCCCAATACTTCATCTACAATTTTCGCATAGTAGCGAAGCAATTCCCCAATCAACTCGCCGCGGCCGCGCTCCACCATGATGTAGACCGTAGCCAATACCGGCTCAGCGACTTTCCCTTCAAACAGGTTGCCTAGCAACGTCAACTTGTCGTTCAGCTCAAGATTCGGATGCTCAAGCAACTTGCGAAATTCAGCATTATCCTCAAGTGCGCCGACAATGCCCTTCAGGTCTTCATGCGCTTGTTCAGCCAGATTCTGTTCACGCGCTGCATCGAACAGCGCCTTCGCATAACGTCTGGCTACAATCGTGTCCTTCATTTCAGGTTGCCCCCTACCTCTTTCAGGTATTGGTTCACCAATTCTTCTTGCGACTTCTCATCTACTTGCTTCTCAATAATCTTGGAAGCGATCATGACGGACAGCGCACTCACTTGACTACGCAGAGCCGCAACCGCTTTGTTCTTCTCATTCTCAATATCGCGCAATGCATCTTCCTTGATGCGAGTTGCTTCCGAACGGGCTTGCTCGAGCATATCATCTGTTTGCTTCGTGCTAGTCTTCTTCGCTTGCTCGATAATTTCGTAAGCTTCGTTCCTAGCTTGCTCAATCGCAGCTTTTTGCTCGGCGATCATGCTCTCCGCCTCTGCCCGGTTACGTTCCGCACTCTGAATTTCATCCTGCACATGCTTGCGGCGCTGTTCCATAATATTGAACAACGGTCCGAACGCATACCTATTCAGAAGCCAGTACAATATCCCGAAGGAGATGATCGCGAATACCGTCGATTCCCAATGCCATGACATGGCCTGCACTCTCCTTTCCGTTCAACGTTGTGTCATAATGGCCGCGGCGGCTTAGGCCGCGTAGCTGTAATCAAAATGAAGGCGTGGACGGCTTAGGCCTTCCCCGCCAAAGCTAGTGTATATCGATTACGCGCCAAAGAAGATCAGGAAGCCGATGACGACACCGATGATCGGAACAACCTCGACGATACCAACACCGATAAACATAGTCGTTTGCAATGTGCCGCGAAGCTCAGGCTGACGGGAGATCCCTTCAACTGTTTTGCTCACGATCAGACCGTTACCAATACCTGCGCCAAGTGCGCCCAAACCAATTGCCAATGCTGCTGCAAGAAATTCCATTGAAAAATCCTCCTCAAAATTTGTGTTTTCATTTTCCATATGTTGCCAAAACTCTCCAGACAGTCCAAGCCCATAGCAGACCTTTCCTGCCTCTATGCGAGTTTGATAACCAATAGTTAATGCTCTTCATGCACAGTTGCTTGCGCAATGTACACCATCGTCAGGATTGTAAACAAGAACGCTTGGATCGCCCCGACGAAAATACTGAAGCCTTGCCATACCGCCAGCAGCGGAATGCCCACTACCCCCATCATCAGAATGGTTGCAATCAACACTTCACCCGCGAAGATGTTCGCATACAGACGAAGTGCAAGAGTCAAGGGCTTGGACAGCTCCTTAATTACATTAAGCGGGAAGAAAAACCAGAAAGGTTCAAAATAGTGTTTGAGGTAATGCTTGGAGTTGAGTCTCAGTCCAAGGTAATGCGTTAAAGCAAACACGATCAATGCCAAGCCCGCTGTGACCGAAATATCTGCGGTTGGCGATTTCCACCAAGCCACTTCAGCATGTCCGCCATGCTCATCAAGCGCATGCTGCGTAACGCCGATCGCTTCATTCGGATAATGATGATCCGTTACGATCCCGAACGGCAGCCCCAGCAAGTTCGCAACGAAGATGAACATAATCAAGGTCATCCCTAGCGATATATACGCCTTCGCCTTGGACAGCGGCATTGTGCTGGCAACTGTGTTGTGCACGAATTCGACTGCCCATTCCATGAAATTTTGCATCTTGGACGGATTCGTTACCGACAAGTTGCGCACGGCTAATCGCCCCAAAATGAGAACGGCGAGACCAGAAACGATAATCGCAATAAAAGACGAAAGATCTATGCTTAGTCCACCGATTTCAAGCACAGGAAATAAATGCATTGCCTTTTTCACCCCTTTCGTGTAGTTTCACCTTTACTTGGAATAAGAATGGAAATCCATAGGAAAACCTGTACCAAGAAACAACCAATTAACGTGGCAATCAGACTCAGTTTATCCGGAAAGCGATACGCCAACATGATAGCAAACAGCACTACAGCCAATCGGCTTGCATAGCCGCTGCCCAGCCTGCGGGATTGCCCCTTCGCAGAGAACTCTCCAATCATCGCAATGCGTCGGCGCAATAAAAGCGCATTCAGAGCGCTCGCCGTGCCCCCCACAATAAGGCCTGCAGCCTCGGTTCGCCAATCGGGCAATACCGCCCATACAAGAAGCGCAGCTGACATAAAAAAAAGAACCGTACGCATCGCCCATCTCAGCTTCTCATCCATCGGCATCCTCCAACAGCTTCTTCACCATAAGGACAGCTGATAGAATTCCGACAGCCAAGCCGATAAGCAATCCGACGACGGCCCATACCTGCGAACCGCCCCATTGTCGGGCAAAGAAGCTTCCCGTTATATAGCCGCCAACAAGCAGTACGGCAAACTCTAGTCCAAGTGCCCCGACAAGTCCGGCAGCACGCCACGGATTGTCCCGTCTTTCCTTATTTGACACAGCTTATACCCCATAATCCTTATATATTTTATCTAATGGATGATTCCTTTGTCAATGCAGGCTGGAAATAAGAAAATACTTGAAAAAGCGCTGTATTCCTTCGTCTCACTTGCTTTTCGCCGTTCAGATGCTCCTGCGATGAACACCTTAGCGAAGTTAATTCACAGTTTGTTCATAAATTCGCTAGGGTTGATAGGGGATTGGTCTGCTCGATCCTCGAAAATGATGCAACAGCGCCTGCACGATCCGTTCGGAAGCATGTCCATCTCCGTACGGATTCGCCGCTTCGCTCATCCGCTGATATTGCGCCTGATCGGTCAGCAATGCCGCGCACCTGTCGTACACATGCTGCTCATTCGTGCCGACAAGTTCGAGCGTTCCTGCATCGACCCCCTCTGGTCTCTCTGTCGTATCCCTGAGTACGAGCACCGGCACACCGTAAGACGGTGCCTCCTCCTGCAACCCACCAGAATCCGTCACAATAAGATGAGTATGCGGGTAGAAGTTGTGCAAATCCGTCACATCCAGCGGGTCGGTCAAATGAATACGCGGGTGGTCGCCCAGCATCTCATAAGCCGGCTCCTTCACAGCAGGACTCGGATGAACGGCATAGACGAACGCAACATCATCGAATGCGTCAGCGATGCGCCGTACAGCTCGGAAAATTTGGCGGTGCGGCTCGCCTTGCGATTCTCTGCGGTGCGCAGTCATCAGAATGAGCCGCTTGCCCTTCACCTTCTCCAGAATCGGATGCGTATAGTCATCGCGAACGGTATAGCGGAACACATCGGTCACCGTGTTGCCGGTTATATAGATCGCATCCTCCTGCTTATTCTCCTTGCGCAAATTGCCCGCAGACCAATCGGTCGGCGCAAAGTGCAGGTCTGCCAGCACGCCGGTCAGCTGACGATTCATCTCCTCCGGGTACGGCGACAGCTTGTTCCAGGTGCGAAGACCGGCTTCCACATGGCCGACCTGAATTTGCTGCATGAAGGCGGCGAAGCTTGCGAGGAACGTCGTAATCGTATCGCCGTGCACAAGCACAACATCCGGACGCGCCTCCTGCAGAATCGGCTCCAGCCCTGTCAGCACGCGCGAGCTAATTGTAGTGAGCGACTGCTGCGCCTGCATCACATTAAGATCATAATCAGGCTGTATGTCGAATACACGCAAGACCGCATCCAGCATATCCCGATGCTGCGCCGTCACGCATACGCTTGATTCGATTGCGGCGGAATGCTTCTTCAGCTCCAGAACAAGCGGCGCCATCTTAATCGCCTCCGGCCGCGTACCGAACACCGTCATCACTTTCAACTTCCCAGACATTGGCTCATTCCTTTCCGAATATAGCTTCGTATAGTTGTCTTGCTATTACTTCGTGCCAAAGAGCCTGTCTCCCGCATCGCCCAAGCCCGGAATAATATAGCCGTGATCATTAAGATAGTCATCGACAGCAGCCACATACAGATCGACATCCGGATGCGCCTCCTGCACAGCTTGAACACCTTCCGGCGCCGCGATCAGACACATCAGCTTAATGGGAGTACAGCCCCGATCCTTCAACAGCTTGATCGCCGCATTAGCCGAACCGCCAGTCGCCAGCATCGGATCGATCACGATCAGCTCGCGCTGCTGCACATCTGTCGGCAGCTTCACATAATACTCGACCGGCTGCAACGTATCCGGATCGCGATACAGCCCGACATGACCGATCTTGGCCGTCGGATGCAGCTTCAGTATACCGTCCACCATGCCAAGACCTGCACGCAATATCGGGATCAGCCCGAGCATACGGCCAGAGATCACCTTGCCGTCGGCAACCGCAACCGGCGTCTTGACTTCGACATGCTCCAGCGGCAACCCGCGCGTAATCTCATACGCCATCAGCATCGCAACCTCGTCCACGAGCTGTCGGAAATCCTTCGTTTTCGTATTTTCATCACGTATGTATGTCAGCTTATGTTGAATTAACGGATGATCGCACACCACAACTTTTCCCATAATATCCTCCCATTCACGACCGTACTTGAACCGAAACCATTATAACATTGACCCTAGTCGGATGAAAGGATGCAAGTATAGGTATTCCCGAAAATAGCAAATGCTACGCTTACGCTATGCTTGATAGTCGCAAATGTGTATCGATTCGAGCGGCTAGCAGGAGGGTTACAGAGTGGGAAGCAGCGATCGAGAATGTGGATCTAGTTCACCTCTCATGCCAGGACTAGGGGCGGCACCGAGGGGTTCGTTTCACCACTTCCTGAGTGTGATGCATATATCATTACGTGCAATACTGTGATATACATCGTGTCCATCCATTCGAATATGTGTATCATGCTCAGGATTTCAAAATACTAATGTGACTTACCCCTTTACAATTAACCATAATTACCGATACTTTCTATGCACGCCTGACATATGTTGATTGCTCCCACTGCTATCATTGTCACATTTCGACCATTGCGACCACTTCGATCACTGCGCTCACTTCATATGTGCATCACACTCAGGAAGTGTCAAATCAATACCTCTTACCCTTGCAAAGCCAGAATCTTACTCACCGCCTGTACCTGTTCTATTCACCTTCCACATCGAAGATCTCCACCACTATGCTCCCTTCATATATGCATCACACTCAGGAAGCGTCAATACTAATACCTCTTATCTCCGCACAACCGATCTGCTACGCCTCTATTCCTGCATCCTGCCTCTCTTGCCTTGATCCCTTTCATCCGTACCTTCCCCATAGCAATCCATGCTGAGCGAGAGCACTGATCGAACACCACAATAAACAAGGACTGCTCCGTACGATCTTCTGTGACCGCAGGAACAGCCCTTGTCTTGAGCTGAAACTTATCTTACCAACAATTTGCTTCCATTCAACGTGTAATGTGCACTGCTGGCAAGCTTAATATGTCAGACCATCATATAGCGGGAATTTGCTCGTTAACTCCTTCACTAGACCGCGCGCCTTCTCGTGTACGGCTTCATCTTCCGGATTTTTCAGCACCATGGCGATAGCCTGTGCGATTGTCTTCATCGCGTCCTGATCCATACCGCGCGTCGTCACAGCCGGTGTTCCGATTCGAATGCCGCTAGTCACGAATGGACTAGTCGGGTCGAACGGAATCGCATTCTTGTTGACTGTAATGTGCACGGAATCGAGCAGTTTTTCCGCTACTTTGCCGGTAATGTCGAGGTTGCGCAGATCGACTAGCATCAGATGGTTGTCCGTGCCGCCGGAAATGATCTGCACTCCTTCTGCTGTGAGCGATTCTGCTAACGCTTGGGCATTGGCTATTACATTGCGTCCATACTCCTTGAAGGATGGCTGCAGCGCTTCGCCGAACGCCACCGCCTTCGACGCGATCACGTGCATGAGCGGACCGCCTTGGGAGCCAGGGAAGACGGCCTTGTCAATCGCTTGCGCCCAAGCTTGACGGCACAATATCATGCCGCCGCGCGGACCGCGCAATGTCTTGTGCGTCGTCGTCGTGACGAAATGCGCATGCGGAACCGGATTCGGATGCAATCCAGCGGCAACGAGACCGGCAATGTGCGCCATATCGACCATGAACAACGCGCCTACGTCATTGGCAATCTGGCCAAGCGCTGCGAAATCAATCTCACGCGGATAGGCGCTGGCGCCTGCGACAATCATACGCGGCTTGTGCTTGAAGGCAAGCTTGCGCACTTCATCGTAATCCAATCGGAACGTATCCGGATTCACGCCGTAGCCAACAAAGTTGTATAGGATGCCGGATGCATTCACTGGGCTGCCGTGCGTCAGGTGACCGCCATGCGCCAGATCCATGCCTAGCACTGTATCTCCCGGCTTCAAGGCTGCCAAATAGACAGCCATGTTCGCTTGTGCTCCGGAGTGAGGCTGCACGTTCGCATGCTCAGCGCCGAACAGCTCCTTGGCGCGGTCGCGCGCGATATTTTCCACAATATCTACATGCTCACAGCCGCCATAATACCGCTTGCCCGGATATCCTTCTGCATACTTATTCGTGAGTACAGTTCCTAGCGCTTCCATAACAGCTTCACTAACAATATTCTCCGAAGCAATCAGTTCAATGTTGTCACGCTGGCGTCCCAGCTCCAATCCCATCGCTTCGACCACTTCACGGTCGGCTTTGCGTAAATGTTCCATCTCTATTCCTCCTGTCGATTCATTGTATTGCCTTGTTTGGGTTCATCTTGTATAACACGCCCGCTCGCCGCCAATTAGCTTCGGTCTCGTCCATGCGGCATTCACATGTGCTTGTCCAAGCTGTCGCATACTAGGACGAAACGGAACAGCTACTGGGCGCAGATGCATGCCGATCAGTGTGTCACCAATATCAATGCCTGCATGCGCTTGAACGCGCTCGACCAGACAAGCGTCTTCCATCTGTCTGAACGCATGAGCAGCCATCGCGCCGCCAGCCTTCAGAATCGGTACAGCAATCACTTCCTCATGCGCATATCGTTCGGCCGTCCACCTCTCCATCACGAGCGCCCGGTTCAAATGCTCACAGCATTGGAACGCTATGGCAAAGCCGCGTTCACACTGCGCTTCATGCAAGCCGTTCCACACTGCTGTTGCGATATCCTCGGCGCCTGATGTGCCGATTCGCGCACCGGCGATTTCACTGGTACTAACCCCCAACACCATCAGGTGTGACGGGCCCAGATTGGCATGAATGGCTAATTCCCGCACGATATTAGCTGTATCCGCGGTAAGCTGCTGCAGATTCATCAGCGAGTGCGCCTCCTTCTTATGGATGCAGTGTATTCTTCTCCTCTAACGAGCGAATCTTACCGATCCGGTTGGCGTGTCGTTCCGCACCAGAGAACGCCGTTTCCAACCATACATGGACGATATCCTGCGCTAGTCCCGGACCTACAACGCGCTCACCCATAGCCAATACATTCGAGTCATTGTGTTCACGCGTCGCCTTCGCCGAGAATGTATCGTGTGCAAGTGCGCAGCGGATGCCCGGCATCTTGTTCGCGGCAATGGACATGCCGATTCCTGTGCCACAGATCAGAATGGCACGGTCTGCCTCGCCAGCAATCACACGATCACATGCCGGTACAGCGAAGTCAGGGTAATCAACGGAATCCTCGCAGGAGCAGCCGACGTCCTCTACGGTATGGCCCAGCTTTTCGATAAAGCTCTTCAATTCTTCCTTCAGTCGATAACCGCCATGATCTGCTCCGATAACCACTTTCATTGTTCATTCGCCTCCTCATGTCAGTATTGGGGCTCCAACAATAAAAAAGAGCACGGCACGCACGACGAACATGCGCTGTCCTTGCTCTTGCCCAGGCGACCGGCCGATACCTCCCGATGCTCCACCGTGGTTGATTCCACACGTCGCCAGTTACATCGGGAGTCGATTCAATTGCTATTATCATACTCCAAACCGGATAGCCTGTAAAGTCTGAGTGCCCTTGTTAGGTGCGGTTTCCTATTGCTTGCACAGAGCTTGCTATTCCTTATTCTGCTCCATCACTAGTCTTCGGTTCCATGAGTGCCGCGGTCAAGCCTGCGGACCAGCTTGTCCACCGCCTGCTTGATCTCTTCAGCTACGAGCCGATAGTGCTCTGCCGTTCCGCCGAACGGATCAGCGATATCATCATCACGCAAGCTGTCGGTAAGCTGCTGCATGCGATCCTGCTCCTCTGGAGAGATCGCTTGACCCAGCGCTTGCTTCGTCTGGAGTTCCGCCATCAGTGCCTCCCATTCCGTTCGGGAACGCAAGTGGTCTGGCTCGTTCCAAGCATATTCTTGGAGCGTGTATACTTTGTCTACTGTGTGTGGGAACATTTGCAGCACTACGCGCTTATGTTCCTGTGTCATCGTCAGGATTAAGTCCGCCCAATCTACATCAGCCTTGTCCAAAAACCTGGACCTGTGTTCTGTGGAACAGTTGGCCTCCCGCATCACTGCCGCTGCATGCTTGGACATCGGTATGCCAACAGCAGCGGCGATACCTGCTGACCGAACTTCCGCCTGCAGCTTGTGTTCGCGAGACAGCTGCTGGAACAACTTCTCGGCCATCGGACTGCGGCAAGTATTGCCGGTACAGACGAACAATACACTGATCAAATTCCGCACCTCCGTTTCTCTCGCGTTGCCTCAATTCAGGCACGGCCATCTATTCTCATCTTATAGTATAAACTTTAACCCAAAAGCTAACAAAATGACACCGCCCAATGCTTCTCCATATTCGCCGAATAGTCCGGAGACTCGTCTGCCCAGCATTAAACCAGCGATCGACATTAGGCTTCCAAACAATCCAAAGACGAAGACGGTTACGATAATATCAGCAGCGAACAAGCCGAAGGAAATACCGACAGAGAACGAATCAATACTGACGCTAAGCGCAAAGAGCATCAATCCCCACAGCGTACCTTGATCGAAAGATTGCGCAGTGTCTCCTCGCAAGGAACTATATATCATATGCAGCCCTAGTAACGCAAGCAATCCACCGCCTGCGGCAACGGCCACATCTCCGAGCAATGACCCAACATAGTGCCCTGTAAACATGCCCGTCAAAGGCATCAGAATGTGAAATAGCCCTACGACAGCACTTATCTTCAAAACATCCAGGAGACGAATCCCCCTCAATCCGATTCCGATTCCTAGCGAGAAAGCATCCAAGCCGAGCGCGAATGCCATCAGAACAATGGTCAGCCATTGTCCGAATGCGATATCGATTGGTGACAAGCTACCCCCTCCTTCTTGTCCGCTGTTCATTTCATCCATATGCGGACAAGGAGGGAATCATGTCTAGCCAATCGTGTGGATGCGGCCTGCGGCTGCTTTACGCAGGCGGTTCATGATCGCAGCGCCGATCCCGTGCTCGGGATAGGCTTCTGCGTAGATGAGCTCCGCCGCATGCTCGTCGAAGGCGCGGAGCGAATCGTACAGACCCCGCGCTGTTGAAGCGGGGTCTGCCAAGCTGCCGCACACTTGCACGGTCCCGGGGAAGGCGGCATAGCGCTCGGCGTTCTCCGCATAGGTGAGCACGCCGACCCGCCGTCCCCGGGCTGCCTCCTTCGCGGCAGCTTCAACGATGTAGGACGCCGTACGTTCAGGCGGCCCTGCAACTAGCGCAAGCGCGCCACGCGGCGCGTAATGCGCATACTTCATCCCCGGCGAGCGGGGCGCCGCCGTGGGATCGGTTGCTGCATCCGGCGCGACAGTCTCGACGCGCGGGTGCAGCTCGTGCAGCTGCTCGGCACTAATGCCGCCGGGGCGCAGTACGTAGATGCAGTCGTCGTTCACTTCGACGACTGTCGATTCGAGCCCGACGCCCGTCGGGCCCCCGTCTACGACGCCGGCAATAGCGCCGGCGAGATCGTGGACGACGTGCTCCGCACGCGTCGGGCTTGGCCGCCCCGAGCGATTGGCGCTGGGCCCGGCCAAGGGGCAACCGGCGGCAGCAATGAGCCGCCGGGCAATCGGGTGGTCGGGCATACGCACCGCCACCGTAGCCAAGCCCGCTGTCACCAGTGGCGACAGCGCAGACAGCTTAGCCGGGAGCACAATCGTCAACGGGCCCGGCCAATAACGAGCCATTAGCCGCGCAGACACATCGTCCGGCGGCTCAGCAATTTCATCAAGCTGCACAAGCTCAGCTATATGTACGATCAGCGGATTGTCAGCAGGCCTTCCCTTAGCTGCATATACCTTCTCCACCGCATCACTCGAACGGGCATCTGCTCCCAAGCCGTATACCGTCTCAGTCGGAAAGGCGACCACTTCGCCTGCACGAAGCAACCTGCCTGCTTCACGAAGCCCGACCTCTACCCGATTGTCTGCCCCCTCATCCTCATCCTGCTGCACGTTCCATATTCGGGTTTCGTTCACCATACGCTACTCCTTTACTTCAATAGTCCTTTGATCCAATCGATCAGCTTATCGAGCCAATCTAGCAGAAAGAACCGCATCTCTATCTCATCGGTTGCCGCCAAATCTGCGGCAGTACGATTATCCATCTGTTCGTCAGCAGCCCCCGTTTTCCCTGCTTCCTCTTGTTCTGCTTCCGCTGCAGACGTCTTATCGGTAACCGTATCTACGAAGCAAAGCGGCGGAAACAAGACGCACCACCAATTTGCGCCTCTCCCTTGTCCAATGGTGATGACAAGCGCTTCGTACAACCCGTCCGGATACACGCGATTCCCATACAGCTTGGCGGGAAAATCTACTTCCCCTAGCTTCACTTCATACGTATATGCAGCGCCGTTCTCGCGAATCGTATTGCCTACCAACCGTTCCATAGCACCTAAGTTACGCTTTATATGCATTCTAGCTTCTTCCAACGTCATAGGCTCGGTCACCCATGTGTTCATCTGTTCTACCACTCGATCTCGCACCTGCCGCTTCAACCATTGATCGTGCGCACCGTCGGAATTGGCCAGAATGCGAACACGAATCGACTGTTCCGGTATTGCCGCTTCCGCCAATGGCGCCTCATTGCGCTGTGCCTCCCAAGACATAAGCAATAGAACAAGAATAAAGAGCATATATCCATAACGTGCTTGCATCCGCATCGTCGAACATCCTTTCTGCAATCCAATCTGATTCTAGTAACCAGTATGGACAACAGAAACCAATGCTATACTAGCAATCTATCAAAACTTCAACCTTCGCTCGTAATCCAAACTACTCACATTAAGGCTGCTACTTCTCTATTCACATTTCAGCACGACATGACGACTGATACCCGCCAAGTCTTGAATGACTTGGATTGTCCGAGGCGGTTCGTCCCCCTGTACACCAGATTCCGAATCAGCCAACGCAGACAGCATGCCGGCTACCTGTTCGGCCTGTCCTTCGCCCACCTCTAAGCCGATCCACGCCGGCAATCTCTTCATCTGTGTCAACTGTTCCGCCAAGCGACGGTACAAATCCAATCCATCCTTGCCGCCATACAACGCCGATGAAGGTTCATACTCCGCCACTTCTGGCGTCATATTCGCCTCATCTGCCAACGGCACATAAGGGGGATTCGAAATCAGCATATCCGGCGCAAGACCGCGATGCAGCCACGGCTCAAGCAGATCACCCTCATAAAAAGAAATCCGCTCAAATACACCGTGCTGCCGGGCATTATCCATCGCCACCTCTAGCGCACTGCCTGACAAATCAGATGCAGAGAGACGCCACTCCGGTTGTTCAGCAGCAAGTGTAATCGGAATGATACCGCTTCCTGTGCCGATATCCGCTACTAGCTTCGGTTGACGCGCACGACCCCAAGCAAGCGCCGCTTCTACTAACAGCTCTGTTTCCGGGCGAGGAATCAGCACTTGCGGATTCACGCGGAACGATCGACCATAGAACTCCTGCTCACCAATAATATATTGTACCGGCTCACCAGCAGCCTTGCGCTGCAGCCAGCCTTCCCACTGCGAGACCTTCTCGCCCGGAAATGTCTCTTGCCAATCGAGAAACAGCTTGCTCCGATTCCAACCAAGCAAGCTGCAGAGCATCCACTCTGTCACCCGTTCCGGATGTTGCGTATTACGGCTATCCCCCGATGCCAAAAAAGAAGAAGCCTGCAAGTAGGCTTCTCGTATCGTCATCCTCATACTATGACGCGCTCCTTCTTACAACGCTTCCTGTTCCATAAGCTCTGCTTGCTCAGCAACGGACAGGGCGTTAATAATTTCTTCCATCTGACCTTGAAGCACCGTATCCAGCTTGTGCAGCGTCAAGCCGATGCGATGATCTGTCACACGGCTTTGCGGGAAATTGTAGGTGCGAATACGTTCGCTTCGATCACCAGTTCCCACCTTGCTCTTCCGCTCACTCGCATATTTCGCCTCTTCCTCCTGGCGAAACTTATCGTAAATACGGGCACGCAGCACTCGCATCGCCATTTCCTTATTCGAGTTCTGTGATTTGCCGTCCTGGCAGCTTACGACAATACCCGTCGGGACATGTGTCAATCGCACAGCAGATTTCGTTGTATTAACCGACTGACCGCCAGGTCCACTGGAACAGAACGTATCTACGCGAATGTCATTCTCATGGATGTCAATTTCCACTTCTTCCGCTTCCGGCAGGACAGCAACTGTCGCAGTAGAGGTGTGAATTCTACCACCGGACTCCGTTTCCGGAACCCGCTGCACACGATGTGCGCCACTCTCAAATTTCAACTTGCTGTATGCGCCCTTACCTCGAATCATAAAGACAATTTCCTTGAAGCCGCCAAGGTCATTCACATTCGATTCCATCACTTCGACTTTCCAGCCCTGTACATCCGCGAATCTTGTGTACATGCGGTACAAATCTCCTGCGAACAACGCGGCTTCATCCCCGCCAGCAGCACCGCGAATTTCGACGATAACATTCTTATCGTCGTTCGGGTCCTTCGGCAGCAGCAATACATGCAGTCGCTCCTCCAATTCCTCTCGACGATCCTGCAGTTCCTCCAGCTCCATCTTGACCATCTCTCGCATCTCATCATCAAGCTTCTCGCCCAGCATTTGCTTGGCATCTTGATGCTGCTGCAGAACTTGCTCATATTCCTTATACGCTTCATACGTCTCTTGCAAATCCGATTGTTCTTTCGACAACTCCCTTAGCTTGCTGGGATCGTTCGCCACATCCGGATCGCACAACAGCTCACTCAACTTGTCATAGCGGTCTGCCAGTGCCTTAAGTTTATCCAGCACGATGCTTGCACTCCTTGCTCATAAAGTAGACCTTACACATTAAATCGGAAGTGCATAACGTCTCCGTCCTGCACAACATACTCCTTGCCCTCCAAGCGAAGCAAGCCCTTCTCCTTAGCTCCTGCCATCGAACCGTTCGTAACCAAATCATCGTAGCTGACAACCTCAGCGCGGATAAAGCCGCGCTCGAAATCCGTATGGATGACAGCAGCTGCCTGAGGCGCCTTCGTTCCCCGGCGAATCGTCCACGCACGCACTTCCTGCACACCCGCGGTGAAATAAGTATCCAATCCAAGCAGCACATACGCAGCGCGAATCAACCGATTCAAGCCGGATTCTTGAAGCCCAAGCTCTTCAAGGAACATCTCCTTATCCTCGCCCTCAAGCTCTGCAATTTCTGCCTCGACCCTTGCACTGATCACAACCACTTCATTGTTCTCAGCTGCAGCGTATTCCTTCACCTTCGCTACATGAGGATTGCCCTCTGCATTGGCAGCTTCTGCTTCACTTACGTTCGCCGCATACAGTACCGGCTTCATCGTCAACAGATGAAGATCACGCAGCACAAGCTTCTCCTCCACTGTAAGATCAATGCTGCGCGCAGGTTTGTCATCGTATAAGACATCCTTCACCTTCTCGAGACATTCCACTTCCGCTGCATATTGCTTGTTGCCGCCCTTCATATTTTTACGCGAGCGTTCAATCTTTTTTTCCACGGATTCAATGTCCGCTAAGATTAACTCCAGATTGATTGTCTCGATATCACGAATCGGATCAACAGAGCCGGATACATGTGTGATGTCGCCATCTTCAAAGCACCGCACGACATGTACAATGGCATCAACTTCACGGATATGGGCCAAGAACTTGTTGCCCAGCCCTTCACCTTTACTTGCCCCTTTCACTAACCCCGCAATATCCACAAATTCAAATGCCGTAGGCACAATTTTATTCGGATTCACAATGCCAGCCAGTTTAACCAACCTCTCGTCTGGCACTTCCACGACACCGACATTCGGGTCGATCGTGCAGAACGGATAGTTCGCTGACTCTGCCCCTGCTTGAGTAATTGCATTAAACAAAGTGGATTTACCTACATTCGGCAAACCGACGATCCCTGCCTTCAAAGCCATTGCAGTTACACACTCCTTCTAAGTCCCAATCTATACTATTATATAGCAGGAACCCGTTTGGCACAATGCACCGTGCATTGTTGCGCATTCGTCCGCTCTTTCTTACACTGTATATGAACAAGTTATCACCAAATCAGCCGGCAGTTATCACCAGTTTGTTCACAGAAAAACGGATATATCCACAATGTTATCCACAGCCTGTGTACAAATCGAATGCCTGTTCGGCGAACATATGTAGTGATGGAGGAATGCCAACATGGATGACGAGAAGTGGATGCAGGCTGCTATCGATGAAGCCAAGCTTGCTGAACAAAAAGGAGAAGTGCCTATTGGTGCGGTAATTGTCAAGAATGGCACCATCATCGGTCGCGGGCACAATTTGCGTGAGAGCTCCATGGACCCAACTACACACGCGGAGATGCTCGCCATACGTGATGCAAGCAAGCACCTTGCCGCATGGAGGCTATTGGACAGTACACTATATGTCACCTTAGAACCTTGTCCAATGTGCGCCGGCGCCATATTGCTGTCGCGAATCCATCGTGTCGTATTCGGCGCATTCGATCCAAAGGCAGGATGTGCAGGGACTCTCATGAATCTACTGCAGGACGAGCGCTTCAACCATACCTGTGAGCTTACAGCAGGTGTATTGGGTGAGAGTTGCGGTTCCATGCTTTCTACATTCTTCCGCCGTCTTCGGCAATAATGCTGTATCCATTCATAGAAAAGAGGACCGCCCATGGCAAACTACGAAACAGATGATCAATCATTATCTCTCAAGCTCTTCGTCGTACTGTCCAAAGCACACAAAGTCATGATGGAGATAAGTGCCAAGGATGTTCGCAAGCATGGATTATCCTTAACAGAATTCGCTGTCCTAGAGCTTCTCCACCACAAGGGTGAAGTGCCGTTACAGCAGATTGCAAGTAAAATACTCCTCACAAGCGGCAGCATCACCTATGTTGCTGACAAACTGGAGAACAAAGGGTTCTTACAACGCAAGCCATGCAAGAATGATCGTCGCGTCACCTATGCTGCTCTTACGGACAAAGGTCAAGAGCTGTTCCATAATATTTTCCCAGATCACGCCAAGTTCATTCAATCGGCAATGAGCACGTTATCTGCAGAAGAGAAGCAGGTCGCCATCACACTCATCAAGCGACTTGGTCAGGATGTGCAGCGTCGCTACTCTTAATAGGAGTAAGCTGGCGCGGAAAGACTGGTCGTATCAGCATCTCGATATCCTCCCTGTATACGAGCGTTCCGCAAGCTTGCAACAAACCTTTGCCCAGATCGATCGGGTTCATATTGAATCGCCTTAGCCATTGATACATAAATTCATCCACATACCGCTGCCGATGGCGCTCGCTGACCCGTCGGTAAGCGGCACGAATATATGCCTTTGCCTTGCTCACAAGCAAGCTCCGGCATCTCTGCAATAACACGTCTCGTTGTTCCTTCTCTCCTTCTTGCTCGCTAGAGGAATGGTTATGGCGGCCTTCTTCTTCTTCCACAATGGAAGACAGCATATGCCTGCCATTAGACATCCGCATCGCAGCTCGAATGACGTGTAGCATCCTTAATGCAGTACGATATTGAACTTGTAATACAGCAGCTAGTCGATTGGCAGTGCAGTGTCGGTCAACAGCAACCCAATATATAGTGAAGAACCAATATGCAAGCGGCAGTTTCGTACCGTGGAAAAACGTATGTGCTGTTACGGACACTTGGTTACTGCAATTTGTACATTCGTATAACTTCCTAGTCTGGATGTAGTAATAATCATGTTCTGCACAGCACGGACAGACGAAACCGCCGGGCCATCTTAAGTAGAACAGAGCCTGCCGGCAAGCTTCTTCTTCGCGGAAGCGTTCCATAAACTCCTTCATACTGCATAATATTTCATCTGATAGCAGCTTCTTGCCCGCAGCAGCATCAGCCGGTGTATGCCACTTCATGTTATGCATAGCTAATTTGTTAAGCCACGATTCAACTTGGAATACGGCTGATTTAGGTACGTGCGTATCATCTGATGATGCTTCAATGCGGTGTGATTCCGCAATTATTCCGTTATGTGAAGATTGTATTGTATCAGACCTCGAATTCAGCATATGAATCACACTCTCCTTCTCTGCGTGCCAAGAAGATTGCAGTCATCGCCAAGTTGTAGCACATATGTACTTCCTCGTTGCTCACGCTTTATTCTTAAACTCATTATATCGAACATACGTTCTTATTTCAACTGTTTTTTTATTTATTTTGGTGCAGGTAGAAGTGGTGCATACATGGCATTACTCATTACTTTGGGGCTTCCTGAGTGTGATGCATACATGGCATTACTCACTACTTGGAGGTTCCTGACTGTGGTGCATACAAGCCATGCTCGCTACCCGGGCCCTTCCTGACTGTGGTGCAGACTTACCATGCTTGCTCTCAGGACTTCCCTGACTGTGATGCATACTAGCCATCAGTGAGTGCGAGTCACAGTGTACACAAGTATGTGCACTTCACTCAGGAAGTGAAATTTCTACTACCTTATCCATACAGGCTGCTGATTTCCGTGTGTTCTGACGAAAAGCTCACCACTCAATCCGATTCGAAGCACGATTCCCACACAGCTATGCACCACACTCTAGGAAGAGGGAATCACCACGTTACCCAAGACCCGATTCCAGCAAAAAAAGCCCGCACTATGCGGACCCTTGTTCGAAATTTATCGCGTTCTCCGTTCTATTAGTAACTTGACTTACCCTGCCCGCCAGTTACGATGGCGATGCCAGCGCTGGCGCCGATGCGCGTTGCTCCGGCGTCTACCATCTGCCGTGCGGTGTCTGCGTCACGCACACCTCCAGAGGCTTTGACACCGATATCGGGTCCAACCGTCTCACGCATGAGCCGGATGTCCGCTGCCGTCGCGCCGCCAGGGCCGAATCCGGTAGAGGTTTTGACGAATGCAGCACCAGCTTCCTTCGCCATTTTACACGCTGCCACTTTTTCATTATCCGAAAGTAATCCTGTCTCCAAAATCACTTTCACCGGCACATCGCCAGTTGCTTCAACGACAGTCTGAATGTCCAAGCGAACTTCTTCTTCACGACCCGATTTAAGCGCGCCAACGTTCATGACCATATCGATTTCAGTCGCCCCATGCTGTATGGCTTCGCGTGATTCCGTCGCTTTCGCGCCACTCGTTGTGGCACCAAGCGGGAATCCGACTACCGTCGTTACGCCTACTTCTGACCCTTCTAAGTGCTTGGCTGCGAGAGCCACCCAATAAGGGTTGATACACACTGTCGCAAATCGGTATTGCTTAGCTTCTTCACATAGTTGAATGACTTGATCGGCTGTCGCATCCGGCTTGAGCAAGGTGTGGTCGATCATCCCTGCTAGTTGTTCATCCCATTTTTGCACATTCGTCATTACGAACCCACTCCGTTCTTCGATTCACTGTTTCTTTCATTGTACATGGTTCATCAATTAAGAACAACGAGCGCAAAATAATACCACTCGAATCGTTCATATCAGCATAGAAATCACACCCGCATTCGCTTACAATGAAGGTATATGTCTGAACTGGAGCAACTGAAATTACGCTGTATAACGAACTAGCTGTTCGGTTCACCGTCAGGACTCTGACGGATTGCAGGTGCAACGGCTGAAGGAGGGGACCATGCAAAAAACGGACGGCATGTTTTACGCGCCGAAAGGATTGAAGAGAGCTGTTGTGAATCGCGGGGAATTCGCCATCGCAGCGGTTGCATTGGATCATGGTCATATCTACGGTATGTGCAACGGACTGTTGGAAGCAGGAGCAACGTTGAAATGGGTATATGATCCAGACCCGCACAAGGTAGCGGCATTTCTTCAGCGCTTTCCAGAGGCGAAGCCCGCAGAGAATGAACAAATCATTCTGCAGGACGACGAGGTACAACTTGTTGCCGGAGCAGCCATTCCTTCTGAGCGCTGTGCACTCGGTCTTCGCGCTATCGCACATGGCAAAGACTATTTCACTGACAAGGCCCCTGTTACAACCTTAGAGCAACTCGAGCTAGCTCGCCGCGCCACCGCCAACACCGGACGCAAATACATGGTGTATTACAGCGAACGATTGCATGTGGAAAGCGCGATCTATGCAGAGCAGCTAATTCGCGATGATGCGATTGGTCGAGTCATTCAAGTAATCGGACTTGGACCGCACCGATTGAACGCTGCATCGCGACCGGAGTGGTTTTATAGCCGCCAGCATACAGGCGGCATTCTGTGTGATCTGGGCAGCCATCAGATCGAGCAGTTCCTTACATACGCTGGATGCCAAGATGCCCAAGTGCTGCACAGCAAGGTGGCGAACTATCATCACAAGGAACATCCGGGGCTGGAGGATTTCGGCGATGCAACATTACTGGGTGACAATGGCGCCAACCATTATTTCCGCGTGGACTGGTTTACGCCCGACGGATTAAGTACTTGGGGGGATGGACGCACGGTCATCCTCGGCACCAAAGGCTACATCGAGCTGCGCAAGTATACAGATATCGCACGAGCGCAGGAAGGCGATCATCTATATCTGGTTGATCATTCTGGCGAGCATCTGCTTAAGCTGTCTGGCCAAGTAGGGTATCCATTCTTCGGTCAATTGATACTCGATTGCTTGAATAGAACAGAGAACGCTATGACGCAAGCTCATGCCTTCAAAGCAGCCGAACTAAGCCTGCTTGCCCAGCAACATGCCATCCGAATAGAATAAGCAACTCAGCCGACTTGAACCTAATTTAGAAGGAATACATACAATCTATACCTGTGTTACGTACGTGAGCACTATAACAGAAGGAGATATGGACATGAATCTTACTCAAATGTTAGCCCCGATCCCGCTGCCGCCGATGGTGAAGATCCGCCAGAAATTTGATGACACTCGACTGGACAATCCAGCTGGAGAATTGAAGCAGAAGCTTGCGCATTCTCCTGAACTTACACGCATACTGCCCGGTCAGCAGATCGCTGTCGTAGCTGGCAGCCGCGGTATTGCCAACTTGGCAGCTATGACCAAGGAACTCATTGATGCGATTCGCTCACGCGGCGCCGAGCCTTTCATCGTACCCGGCATGGGCAGCCATGGCGGCGCAACCGCAGACGGACAGCGCCGTGTTCTGGAGCACCTCGGCATTAGTGAAGCGAGCATGGGCGCGCCTATTCGATCCTCTATGGACGTAGTCGAGGTGGACCGACTGGACAACGGCTTACCCGTCTATGCCGATGCAATAGCTACCGATGCAGACGGTATAGTATTCATTAACCGGATCAAGCCTCACACCGCTTTTCGAGGCCGTATTGAAAGCGGCTTGATGAAGATGATTGCCATCGGTCTCGGTAAGCAAAAAGGCGCAGAAGCTTGCCACCAACTAGGCTTCAAATATATGGCGGAAAATGTGCCGACGATGGCCAACATTCTTATTCAGAAGCTGCCTATCTTATTTGGCGTAGGTATTGTAGAGAATGCCTATGACCAAACCTGCCGTATTGAGGTCATAGCAGCGGAAGAGATAGAAGCCCGAGAGCCCGAGCTTCTAGAGGAAGCCAAATCACGCATGCCGCGTCTTCCCTTCGAGCAGCTAGACGTGCTCGTTATCGATTATATCGGTAAGAATATTAGCGGAGACGGAATGGACCCTAATGTTACCGGACGCTATCCGACACCTTATGCACATGGAGGTCCAGACGTAGCGAAGATGGTCGTGCTGGACTTGACTGAACAATCTCAAGGCAATGCCAACGGTGTGGGTACGGCTGACTTCACAACCCGCAGATTCGTTGACAAGGCAGATTGGCCGGCTACTTATGCCAATGGATTAACCTCCACTGTGTGCGCGCCAACGAAGATGGCAACTGTGTTGGAAAGCGATCGCGATGCAATCAAAGCAGCGGTCAAAACTTGCAACATCCTCGACTACACAACATGCAGATTAGTTCGAATCCAAGACACTTTGCATGTAGGACAATTGGAGATCTCCGTCCCGCTGCTGGCGGAAGCACAACGAATCCCCGGCATTGAAATAATAGGAGATTCCTATGAGTGGACCTTCGACAGCAACGGATATTTGACGAAGTAAAGGAGCGGTCTTACACTATGACAACTGCGATTACCTCTGCTGGAGAACTAGCAGCTTACATCAGACAGACCGTACAAGAAGCCCCGATTACGGATATGCACACACATTTGTATGCGCCAGAATTCGGCAACCACCTTCTCTGGGGTATCGATGAGCTGCTTACGTATCATTATCTAGTTGCAGAAGCCTTCCGCTGGACGGATACAGATGAGCCGTACGAGCAATTTTGGACGCTTTCGAAATCTGAGCAGGCTGATTTCATCTGGAAGAAGTTGTTTCTGGCACATACGCCTTTAAGCGAAGCAGCAAGCGGTGTGCTTCAAGTATTGCACACGATGGGACTCGATGTTGGCAGCAGAGATTTGAACGCGTACCGCCGGCAGTGGGCCGACCGATCCCCGCAGCAACAGATCGATGCCGTCTTCCGTCTCGCTGGAGTGCAAGAGGTCGTCATGACCAACGATCCGTTCGATCCGGCTGAACGCGCACTGTGGCTGAATGGGCATGGCAAGGAGGATACGCGCTTCCACGCTGCCTTGCGAGTTGATCCCTTACTTAACAATTGGGAAGAAGCGGTCCTCGCATTGCTTCAGATGGGCTATCAAGTAGAGACGGCATGGACCGAACAGACGATTAAAGAAACACAACGTTTCCTCAGGGAGTGGGTCCTGCGTATGGATGCACTTTATTTGGCTGTTTCCATGCCCGGGGACTTTCGCTATCCAGCAGCGGATCATCGTACTCGGATGATTGATGATGTGATGATTCCAATCTGTCAAGAGCTAGACATTCCGTTTGCCCTGATGATCGGCGTTCGCCGCCAGGTCAACCCCGAGCTGAAGCTAGCAGGCGACATGAGCATGCTATCCGATGTCTCATCAGTCGAATCACTCTGCCGCAAGTATCCACAGCAGAAATTCCTTGTAACGATGCTTGCAAGAGAAAATCAACATGAGCTTGCCGTTCTGGCACGCAAATTTCGTAACTTGATGGTATTCGGCTGCTGGTGGTTCCTGAACATTGCGTCCATCATAGAGGAAATGACCGCCCTCCGAATCGAGCTACTAGGCACAAGCGTCATTCCACAGCATTCCGATGCAAGAATTTTGGAGCAACTTATATACAAATGGGGGCATTCCCGTGAGATTATAGCCGAAATTCTTATTGAAAAATACAGCAAACTCCAACGTGTGGGGTGGACAGCGACCCGCGAGGAGATCAAACGAGATGTCGATGATCTGTTCAGTCGTAATTTTTGGCGATTCCTCGGAAAATCCCGATGAACGCTCGATCGGCAGAACTGTTCTCACCGACTTGCGGATATAGTGGTATTTTTACATTCCTGAGTGTGATGCCTATATAGCTTTCGTTGCTGCTTTCTGAGCCGTGGTGCCTATGTGGCTCTATCGTAGTATCCTGAGCGTGGTGCCTATATGGCTCTGTTCCTGCTTCCTGAGTGTGATGCCTATATCGTTGTCTGCTCACTTCCTGAGCGTGATGCCTATATGGCTCTGTCGTTGGTTCCTGAGTGTGGTGCCTATTAGTCACACTATGGTCAGGTTCGGTCTGCAGATAGATATGTTACCTGTTACTTCAAAGGTGCTGACACCGTTATGTGCATCACACTCAGGAAGTCGTAAAACGTGCCCCCTATTCCGGATGGCACGCTTCGATTGTTCCGCCAACGACAGCTCGGGTAGGTGCTCAGAATGAGCTTGGCCAAAAGACAAGTGCTGTCCGGTCGCGCTCGGCTCCTTGCTGTTGCAGGGCTTCTCCGGCTTCGCATTCAGCGGCAGGATCGCCGTTCCAGGTTTCGATTCGAATTTTCTTCAATCCGCGCGTGCGCAATATTTGTTGCAGCGCCTGCTTGATCGCATGTACTTCATCTTCATCTCCCCCACGAGTGTGGGGATTGAGGCATGTGATTTTTTTGCCGTTCTGCTCAATCCAGGTTGCCCAGCTTCCGTGCCGAAACAGCAAGTAGTGGCCGTGCTTTCGGCTGAAGGTGAGCCTGTCAATATGCGGCCAGGCGACCCAAATGCCGTAGGGATTGACCGGATCTACTGCGGATATCAAGCAAGAAGGTTGCTTAGATGATCGATGTTCGTCGGTCTGGTGGATGATGGTTGCTTGATGATCGTCGGTCCGCTGTATGGTTGCTCGATGACCGTCGGTCTGCTGAATGGTTGCTTGGTCGTCGCCGGTCAGTTGGATGGCTGCTTGGTAATCACCGATTTGCTGAATGCTCACTTGTGGACGGTGTCGACCAAGCTGTTCTGCTGTTTCCTTAGACATCCACTGCAAGGTTTCGGCTCCTTCGATGAAGAAGCCGCGCACTGCGTGCCCCCATTCTTCCAGCTGCCGATACACTGCCTGCAGCGTATCCCAGGAATACGGCGCAGAAGCGGCGACTTCGCGGGAGACGATACCAAATTGGCGCAGCAGATGCGCCGCCCATTCTGAAGCGCTTGCTGAATCGTCGAATACTTCAGGGGCGTCAGAGGTGCGCAGCACGAACCAACGACCTTGTCCAGAGCCAGAACGAGTGAAGTCTCCCCCACGCCGCGTCCCTTGCAGGCGTAACGGCGCAAATTGATCGTTGGAGACGTGTCCTTCCCAGACGAGCTCCATGAGTGCCGACAACGTATCGGACGGAGCCATGCCGCGAACACGAGCAAGCTCGGTTAGAAAGCTGGCGCCGCGCGCTTGCAGCTGCTCGAGCAGCTCGGGGTGCTTCGTTTCGCGCTCCTGCTTAAGGAAGGGGCGGTATAGCGCTTCGGCTTCGCGCAGGAAGAAGGCAACTGTCCCTTCCCGAGCCTGCGGCTCCTTGCGCCCGATCCAGATAATCGCACCCGCTGCGCACAGCTCATCCAGATCACGCTTCCGATAGTCCTTCAAGCGAGCGGGGAAGATCAAGCTTTCCCAATGGGAGAGCGGGAAGAACAACCCTTGCAAGCGCCGAATAATCTGCAGCAGTCCAGCACTGCCTGCAGCTTGACTGTCCGGCAGCAACCCGTGCTCGCGCATGAGATGTGCGCACCACACCTCTGGCGTGACGGGCTCTGCACTACTCCGGACTACATGCAACGATGCGCGCAGTAGCCGGTTGGCTATCTTCGTGCTCATCCACTGATCCGGCTCGCCCGTTGTCTCCGCCAATGCAGCGAACGGCGCTGCCTCAACCCTGCCTTGCTCCACTTGCGCAAGCACCCAACGGTCCACGACGGCCGAATCCAAACCATATCGTTCTATTAATTCTTGCTTCGTAAAGGACATCTGCTGCTCGATATATCGGGTGAGAACAAGCGCTTGAGCTTGAGGCGATGCTGCCAGTTCAGCATAGACCTGCTCCTCATCCATGCATATCCAGCGCTGCGCCTGATCGAATGCCCGCAGCTTGATTCGCTGCTGGTCTAGCTGCTTCACCCAATCTTGAATATGAGCTGGCTGCTCCGATCCGGAACGAACGACCCGCTGCAGCTCCGCTTCTGACAGGTCACCGCGCTTCTTGAGCAGTGCATATACGGCTTCCGCGCTATTGACTTCTCTTGCTTCGTGCTCCAAGTGTTGACGCACTTCTTCCCACGCTTGCTCGGGCACGGCATTCCGCCAAGTATCAGCACCAAGCAAGCGCGCGGCCGATTCCCGTTGCACATGAAGTAGCTGTGCTTGCAGCTCCGGGCCGAATGTGTCGGCTTCGTATATACGGGTATTCACGTAATCCGCCAGAAATTGCGAGGCGAATGGCGAAGGCATATCCGTATGTACGACCTTCACCTGCAAGCTCCCCGTTTCCATATCGCGCAACGCTTCCAGCAGCCGCGGCAAGTCGGACCATTCCTGCAAGCAATGCTGCAGTGCTGCATCCAATAACGGAAATTCGCTTGCATAAGGGAGCGCATCCTTCAGTAATTCCTCACTTCGCAATCGCTGCTGCCACATGGGAACACGGCTGTATCCTTTGGATAGGAGCAGCGAGGTTTCGGCCATGCGTCGGAACGTTACGGCGAACATCGCGCTGCCAGCAAGCGCTTCGCGCAGCAATGCCTCCGCATTACCAGCGTTCACCTCCCAGAACAAGGGCAACCAGGAGTCATTCCATTCCGGGAAGACGAATTCTACTCCGTTATTCTTCGCATTCGTGTATATGCGGTACGACAACGATTGCTGGAGCTTCTGTTCGACGGCCATCATCCAGGCGCGATTCACTTGAAGTCCCCATACGGTATGCAAGACGACGTGCATCTTGTTGTCTACATCGCGGAAGCACTCTAAGACAACTTGCCCGTTCGTAGCAATCGGGCACACGTGCAGCTGTCGTACGAATAGAGCTGCCAGCTGCTCCGCAGCCTGCGGCTCCATGGCGTAGCGCTCTGTTAGCCAGCCTTCTGCCGCTTGCACATTGTGCGCTACCTTCTCGCTTAGCTGCTCGTGGAAGTGCCCGAGTCTCTTGCCGAGCGCATAGGAACGTCCTGCGGCCTCGGATCGCCAGAACGGGATTTCGCTGTACGGGTTGCGCACTTCTGTTACCCAGATTCGATCTGGGTCCATTCTGCGGATCATCCAAGCCTGCGCACCCAGCTGGAATACATCGCCCGGGCGGCTCTCCTGCACATATTCTTCATCCAAATCGCCAATGCGCTGTCTCGACTCGCTATGTACAACGGCATAATTAGCCGAACGCGGAATCGTGCCCGCTCCCATGATGGCAGCAGGTCCGGATTGGGCTGCGGACTCTAACAGGTCGGATTCCTTATGCCAGTGCAATAACGGCTTGACGAACGGATAGAAGCCCGACAGCAAGCGCAGCCAGCTCTCCAGCTCGGCGCGCGGCAATCCGGCATAGCTGTCGCTGCATGCAATCCGGCGAGCCAATTCATCGATGTGCATCGTCTCAGAAGCGACCATGGCGACGATTTGCTGGCACAGCACATCCGGCAGTTGACGAGGCACTTGGATATCCTCGATCTCCCGCTTGCGAATCTGCTTGCAGAGCACAGCAGCTTCGGCAAGTTGACCCGGCATGCGCACGAGGATGACGCCGCGGCTCTCTCCGTCTATCGCATGTCCTGCCCGTCCGACACGTTGAATGCCTGCCGCTGCCTCGCCTGGCGAATCAACTTGAATCACTTTGTCAATATAGCCAATATCGATACCAAGCTCTAAGGAAGAGGTCGCCACAATGCAGCGCAAGCTCCCTTCTCTGAGTAATTGCTCGGCTTCCAGCCGCTTCTCACGGGAGACACTACCGTGATGGGAACGGGCAATCTCACCGCCGAAGTAATCGTTCAACCGCAATGTCAGCCGCTCAGCCAAGCGGCGGCTGTTCACGAACAAGATGACTGACCGGGTCTCCTCCATATGCGCTGCTATTACTTGCAGCAGAGGCAGCCATGCGGCATCGCGTCCGCCGCTACCGAGAGGCACTGTGCGATCAGGCACCGTCACTTGTACATGCAGCGGCTTCTCTTGCATGCTCTGCACAATGTCGACCGGTCGGGGATGCCCCGGCTGCGCCCATCCGCCGAGAAACCGGGCGACTCGCTCCACCGGCTTCTGTGTTGCAGATACGCCGATTCGCTGCACGGGCTGCTCGGCCAAGGCCTCCAGCCGCTCCAATGACAAGGACAGATGCGCGCCGCGCGGCGATGCAGCGAGCGCATGGATTTCATCGACGATGACGGCGTGCACCGTGCGCAGCACATCTCTCGCTTTGGGCGAAGTTAGCATCAGGTAGAGCGATTCCGGTGTAGTCACGAGCACATCCGGCGGCTGCCGCAATATAGAAGCGCGCGTGCTCTGCGGCGTATCGCCGGTGCGTACAGCAGCCGTTACCGCATATTGTTCTGCATCAGCGAAGTCCAGCCGGCTGCGCCAATCAGCGGCAAAGCCGACAATGTGCTCGTACACATCGTTATTGAGCGCTTTCAACGGCGTCACATAGAGAACACGGACGCCTCGCCTGCCGTCTGGTTCGGCCTTGCCGGCTACAATCCGCTGCAAGCAAGGAAAGTATGCCGCCAGCGTCTTGCCTGAACCGGTCGGCGCTGCAATCAACGTATGACTTCCGCGCTCAATGGCGCGCCACGCTTCCCTCTGCATGGCGGTCGGCTCGCCAAACCGCTCGCCAAACCATTGGGCTAATGACTTCTGCATGGGGCACCCTCCTCTCTTCATCTTCCATTATACGGATTCGCTTTACAGGTGAAAACCAATAGGCAAACATAAATTCTGGCAGGCAGCAAATGTGCTATACTACGTGTAACATTGATGTTGCTATGGAGGAACTAATATTGCCACAGCCGCCGCATGACAAACAACGCGCCAGCCGCAACCGAACGATTACTCTGCAGCCGGAGGAAGCTGATCATTATGCAAGCCGTCTCGTACGTCTTCACGAACCGGTGACTGCGGATACGATTCTCGACACGACAATCCAGCAGGATTTGTTCGAAACTCTGGATTACTTGCCAGAGCAATTCGTCGATCTGCTGTTCATCGATCCGCCGTACAATCTCAGCAAATCATTCAACGGCAAAACGTTCGCTAAGATGGATGCCGATCAATATACAGCCTGGCTGGATTCTTGGTTCGCCCGCCTAATGCCGACGCTTAAGCCACATGCATCGGTGTACATATGTGGGGATTGGCGCTCCAGCCACTCGATCTTCGAGGTAGCGTCGAAATATCTACACATCCAAAACCGCGTTACGTGGGAACGAGAAAAAGGTCGCGGCGCACAGACGAACTGGAAGAATGCGTCCGAGGACATCTGGTTCTGCACGAAAAGCAACGACTATACGTTCCATGTTGATCGGGTCAAGATGAAACGCAAGGTCATTGCCCCTTACCGGAATGCGGACGGCAAGCCGAAGGATTGGGAGGAACAAGGGAACGGCAACTATCGACTCACGCATCCATCCAACCTATGGACAGACTTGACCGTGCCATTCTGGTCGATGCCCGAGAACACCGATCACCCGACACAGAAGCCCGAGAAGCTGGTGGCGAAGATTATTCTCGCCAGCTCCAATGAAGGCGATGTCGTACTCGACCCCTTCCTCGGATCAGGAACGACTTCCGTCGCGGCCAAGAAGCTTGGGCGACGCTATGTAGGCATTGAAATAGACGAAACCTATGCTTGTCTGGCAGAGAAGCGGCTCGATAAAGCTATGGAGGATCACACCATTCAAGGCTATCAAGACGGTGTCTTCTGGGAGCGCAACTCGCTGTACGAGCAGGGCAAGGAGCGGAAGGGCAAGCAGAACAATACGGGCGCGAATAACATGCGCAAGTCTAGCGACTCAGCTCGTATGCAGGACAATCATGCAAGCTCGGGCATGGAAATGAAAGATTCAGATTTACGATAATAATTGCAAATCAAGGTGCAACAAGGTATTGTAAAGCTATCAAATTGACTAGGATGAGGGCCATGGGTAAGAATATTCGAGAGATTGCGGAGTTAGCCGGTGTTTCGATCGCGACTGTCTCTAAAGTAATGAACGGGTATACCTCCGTCAGTGCCAAAACAAAGGAAAAGGTTATGCAGATTGTCAACGATACAGGCTTCATGCCAAATTCCGCCGCGCGGGAGCTGGTCAAGAAGCGTTCGATGACATTAGGGATCTTTCTGACTAACGGCTTGACGCATCCTTTCTTCCAAAAGCTGCTTGGCGGTATTGAAGTCGCCTTGAAGGAGAAGGGCTACGATCTGATCTATCTGGCTCAGGTCGGCTGGACATCGGAATACAGCTTCGTCCGCCATCTTCGCAGCCGAAATGTAGAAGGGGTGCTTGTATTCGGCTTCCAACGGAAGGACCTGAATTTCGACGAGCTCATTCAAGCGGAGATCCCGACCATCTTCATTGATTTGGATCTGTCCGGACCTCGCTCCGGCTATATTACTTCAGAGAACAGACAGTCGATCAAGCGCGCTGTAGACTACTTATACAGCTTGAACCACCGGAAGATCGCCTTCATAACCGGTACGCTTGAATCGTTCGCTGGCCGGTTGCGGTTCGAGGCTTACCGGCAGGCGCTGGAGGATCTGGGGCTGCCATACGTATCCGAATACGTAGCGGCAGGCAACTGGGAGAAGCCGAGCGGCTATGCGGGAACGAAGCGCTTCCTTGCACTCGATGATCGGCCTACTGCCATTCTGTGCAGCTCGGACATGAGTGCGATTGGGGCGATGGAAGCAGTGTTGGATGCGGGTCTGTCTGTTCCCGATGACTTGTCCGTAATCGGATTTGACGATATCGAATTGTCACAGCACTTGCGACCGCCGTTAACGACGATCCGGCAAAATACATTCCAAATCGGCAAACAAGCGGTGGAGCTGCTCGTAGAGCTAATTAACAACCCGAACTCCCCTCCGCCTGCGGAGTCGATCCCAACCGAATTAATTATTCGTGATTCTTGCACGATCTGCCGGGAGTAATCTCCCGGCTTCACTTCCCCCGACTCGCTAATAGTTCGTCCACGACATCATTCTCAATGTCCCTATTCTTATCCTGCACGTACCGTTGCAGCAAGAACGCATCTGCAATCCACCACAAAGAAGTAATCATTAGACCATAGATCGTTAAACTTAACAGCAGCTGAGTACCCGCGGTAATCGGGCGGTTCATATACCATCTATGTCCGCCTATTAACCCAAGCACAAGCCAAAGTACATAGGCCACGATCATATTTTTGCCGCGACGGCGCATTTCTTGATCCACTAGCATGAGCTCGCGTTCGTTGAGCTCGCCTTTCTTAATCAAGCCGCTGTAATTGGGCATAGAATAACACACAACTCCTTCGGTCTATATTGAGACGATCACTTAACTAAGCATGATTTAGTGTAGCAAACAGCCGCACACCCGGCAACACCCCGATATCCAATTGCGCTCCACCATCCTAGACGTCATTTGGCAGCATGCTTCTCCATGTACATCGCACGATCCGCCTGCTTAATTAACGCCTCCACATCTCGCGCATCGTCAGGGTACAGGCTCATGCCTATACTGGCACGAATCGGAATTGCCTCACCATGATGCACGTAGGGAGTCTGCATGCTGGCGAGCATATGCTTCAGCTTGCTGCTTATCTGATCCAGCTGTGTAATCCCGGGCATGACGATAATAAATTCGTCCCCGCCAAGACGTGCCGCAAGCTCATTCGCTGTGGTGCAAGATGCCAGCACACCGGCGACATGGCGCAAGTAGAGGTCCCCTGTATCATGTCCGTACGTATCGTTCACCACCTTGAACCGATCCAAATCTATGAAGAGTACCGCGACAACTTCATTCACCGCCGCTCTGCCGATCGCCTCGTTCAGAAACTCATAGAGGCGATGCCGATTAGCCAGTCCTGTTAAGGGATCGGAATATGCCAATTGCCGCATCGCTTCCTCATGTGCCTTGCGTTCGGTAATGTCGCGAATCGTAATGTACATCGTCGCGCTATGAGGCATCACATTGGCGTTCACAAGGCCAAGCAGTGCGGAGCCGTCCTTGCGGATCAGCTTGACTTCTGCATTTTCCACCATTTGTCCGCCAGCCCACGCCTTCGCCACATTGTTCTGCAGCTGCGCATAAGACTCCAGGCTCAGTATCGTGCGCAGGCTCGCGCCTATTAGCTCCTCTCCCTTGTAATGCAGCTGACGCAGCGCATAGGGGTTCACGTCCTTCAGCACCATATGCTGGTCGGCCATAAAGATCATAACTGGCGTCCGATTGAATATATCGCGGTATTTGGCCTCGGATTCTTCCATCTGCTCCCGCAATATAGCACGGCCTATCGAGATCGCCATTACATTAATGTTAATGCGCATAAAATTAAAGGTCGGCGATGACAGCTGCTGATTGAATGGTCCGACTAGAGCCAGACAACCGATAAAACCGGACGGGGTTTGCAATGGATACATGGATACGAAGCCACGCTCCTCGAGCCGGTCGCAGTGCAGCAGCTCCTGCATCGGGAACTGCTCCTCCGCAAGCCGACAGCCGACCCACTGCTTCGACAGACGTGTGCCGTACACTTCATGCACGACGACCTCGCTGCCGCCGTCCTCACTCCGGCTCAACAAGGCGAGGCAGCCGGTATGATAAGGAGTCTGATCGAGCCACGAGAGGAAGCTTTCTTGGCTCGTGGACAGCTCTAGCACGCTATTATTCAAGGTCATTCCGATATTGTAGAGGTCACTCGTGTACTCGCGCAGACTCTCATGGAATCCCCCACTGTCCACAAGGTGGCGCTCTTCCTGCATGCAGCCACAGGAATCGCGCAGTACAAGCTCTGCCGGAATCCTGTGTATGCCGCTCAGCGGTGTCCCGTCATGCAATCTTGCGGCGAGCAGTGCAACGGCTTTGCGGCCCATCTCTGCGTACTTTTGCCGCACGGTCGTGAGCGGCGGGCTCGCAATCGGCGCAATCTCGCTGTCATCATACCCAGATACGGCAACACGCTCAGGGACAGCGATCCCGGTCTTTGTCAGCGCTTCCATAATTCCTGTCGCCAGCAGATCATTGCCCGCCACGATAGCGGTCATCGGCACCTGAGCTGCAGCGATTTGTTCTCCTGCCTTATGCCCTTCGCCCTTCATCACACTTTGCTGCCAATAGACGAGCTCTTCGCGATAAGGGTATCCCAGTTCACGCAATGCTTGCTGGTAGCCCTGAAACCGTTCGAATACGTCAGAATTATGCATGCCTCCGACGAAAGCGATACGCTTATGCCCATGATGCGCCATGTGCAGCACCATCTCCTTGGCAGACTGTTCGTTGTAAGTCAACACGGCAGCGCAATCCGTAGCTGCTTGCAGCCAGGATGTCCCTATGCATACGATCGGCTTGCCCTTCTGTTGCATACGCTCCATGAACCAATCCGGCACCGCTTCCCCAATGAACACAAGCGCGTCGGAGGCATCTGTCGCGACCGTCAAATCATACGCTTCCCGTGAGCAAAATTCCGGCCACGATTGCAGTGTAATCATACGCATATCATGCTTGCGCGCAGCTTCATAAATGCCCTCCAGCATACTGCTGAAGTAAAAGCCATCCATTACCGGTGTGTAGACTCCGATTGTGCAGCGCTTCATCATCATCGCCGTCCTTTTCCCGTGACACTGGTTGTACTAAGGATTTATTCCCGATACAGCACGCAATTCCTTCTTTTTCCTTGATTCCGGTGTAAAAGTTCGCCTATTGTCAAATCATTTGCAAAATTGCGCGAAGGCTAACTATAATAATATAGATTGGTTATTCGAAAAACGAGGTGTCCTATGGATCAGCACAAATCTAAAATCAAATGGACGGTATTCGGCTTGCTCCTCGGTCTGTTGATGGCGGCATTGGATCAAACAATCGTCGCTACTGCTATGCCGACTGTTGTGGGCGAGATGGGCGGCTATGAGCAATTCGTCTGGGTATTCTCCGCTTACATGATCGCATCTGTCGTCGCCACGCCTATATTCGGCAAGCTGTCCGACATCTATGGTCGCAAGATCTTCTTCCTGATCGGCATTGTCGTCTTCCTAATCGGCTCTATCCTGTGCGGAGCTGCTTCGAGCATGACACAGCTCATTGTCTTCCGTGCTGTGCAAGGCATTGGCGGCGGTGCATTGATGCCGATTGCATTCGCTGTTATCTTCGATATCTTCCCGCCGGAGAAGCGCGGCAAGATGAACGGGTTGTTCGGCGCCGTATTCGGCTTATCCAGTGTGTTCGGACCGGCGATTGGCGCGTTCTTCACCGATTATGTGAATTGGCGTTGGGTGTTCTACATCAATGTTCCGCTTGGCGCCATCGCGCTGGCTGCTATTGGGTTCGGCTACCACGAATCGGCGAACCGTCGGAAGCAACGGATCGATTGGATTGGCGCGGCTGCGCTGATCGCCGCTATTCTCTGTCTTATGTTCGCTGTTGAGCTTGGCGGCTCGAGCGTATATGCGTGGGGATCTCCGCAAATTATCGGGCTTCTCATCGGCTTCGCCGTTATGCTCACGGCCTTCCTTCTCATTGAGCGGGTTGCACCTGATCCGATTGTCGAGCTGAAGCTATTTCGCAACCGGATCTTCGCTGCGAGCCAGTTCATCGCCTTTATCTACGGGGCTATTATGATCGCAGGGGCTACCTATATTCCCTTGTTCATTCAGGGGGTCTATGGGGAATCCGCCAGTGCCGCCGGCCAGACGCTTACTCCGATGATGCTCGCTGTCGTATGCAGCAGCATGGTTGGCGGACGCTTCGTCAATCATGTAAGCTATCGCACGCTTATGCTTATATCCGTCTCCGTCCTTGCCATCGCACTGATCCTGCTTAGTACGATGACATTGGATACACCTAGATGGGTCGTCACCTTGTATATGATCTTCGTCGGACTCGGCATCGGCGTTAACTTCGTCGTGCTGAACATTTCGGTGCTGCACGGCATCGACAATACATACAAGGGCGCGGCAATCTCGCTGATCACCTTCTTCCGTACGATCGGCTCAGCGATTGGTGTAACGGTTATGGGCGCTATCCAGAAGATGACCTTCAAGGATGACATGGCAGCTGTATTCCCGAACCCTGCCGATGCGGCACAGTTCGCCGATCCGCAGAACCTGCTGCGTCCTGAATTGCGTCAAGGCTTGTCGGAGCAAGTACTCACACAAGCAACAAGCTCCCTTGCTGATTCAATCGCCTTCTTGTTCCTAATGGCATTGCTGATGATCGCAGTAGCTTTCATACTGATTCTGATGCTCGGACGCGCAAGGGTCAAGCTGCCGGACAGATCAGCTGAATCACAGCAAGAACCCGCAAGTGCGCATTGACGATTACGACCAGAATGGTGATTGCACGTGGTTGCTGTACAGGACGGCGAATAGAAGCAGAAGGACGATGACCGTGATGAACAGGAGCGCGAATTTACGGGAATTTCGCGCTCTCTGTACTTCTTCATACTTCACCGGTCGTATGCCCGCCAATCGAAACACAATGACTGCCGATAGCAGGATCGAGCTAATATTCACGAGCAGCAGCAAGGAAGCACCGCCAGCGTCTGCTAAGCGAAGCGTGCCAAGCGACATCCCGGCTACGACTGTAGGAGGAAGCAAGGCGACAGCTACCATCACACCGACCAATGAGCCCGGCACCCGCCGCATCACAGACAAGGCCCCTGCAGCGCCCGAAGCTAGGGCCACGCCCATATCCGCTAGGTCAACCTGCGTACGCAATTCGAATTCATCGGTATTCATCTGTGCTTGCTGGAGCAAGCCGAATAATATGGAGATCAGCAAGGACAAGCCGATTCCGCATGCTACCGTACCGATCGCCCGTCTAACAAGTGAATAGTCACCTAGAATCGAACCGAAGGCTAGACCGATGACAGGTCCGAGCAGAGGCGCAATCACCATCCCCCCGATGATCACTGCTGGATTATTTTTCGCAAGTCCAATCGTCACCACTATTGCGGACAACAGCACGAACAACACGTAGGTCATATCCGTCTTGGAAGTCCCTTCAATGTGCATGAACAGCTCCTGACGGCTGGCGCGCTCCAGCATTCGCTTATCCTCATCTTGCTTATCCGACTCGTCCTTCTCTACGACTTCACGTTGGATATAGGACTGCACAGGCAGTAATATCACTTCAAAACCGTCCGTCACGTGCGCCACGCTTTCCAGATAGTTCAGTACTTCTTCTGTATCCTCCGTCTTGGCCAGCATGCGAACGAGCGCGCGATCTGCTGACTCATTGGACATCCAATGTGAAGTCAACGGAAACGACCGCAACTTCTCATCTACCTGCTTCAGATGCTTCCTTGGAATATACGCTTCGATTAACTGCAGGGCCATATGTCCACTTCCCTTCCTTGCTTGCAGCGACCCGCTGTTCTCTTTTCCTATCATTCCCTATTCCAGCCGAAAATTTGCCGCATCTCACCGCATGCCAACTTGAAAGCGCTCACACCTGATTCAGCTTGTATATAAGAGGGAATATCGTAAATCATTCGCATTGTATAGGAGCCTAAAAGGCGTTATAGTACAGAAAGACTTCTTATGTATATAGAGAAATGGAGAGAGACACATGAAGCAATCGAATGCCATTTATTATGTCGGCTTGGCACTCGTATCCATCATATGGGGTATGAACTTCGGGATTTCCAGATGGGCCATGGAGGACTTCCCGCCAGAGGTGTTCACCTTCTTGCGATTCGGGCTGTCTGTGCCGATATTATTTATCGTTCTGAAATTGATGGAAGGCAGTGTCGGTGTGGAGCGCAAAGACTTGCTGAAATTTCTCATCATTGGCGCTGTCGGGGTAACGGCGTTGGAAATTATGGTCATGTATTCGATCAAGTTCACGACGCTGGCGAATTCTTCGCTCTTGAACGTAGCACCTTGGCCAATCTTCGCGGCACTGTTCGCTCCGTTGTTCATTGCGCGTGAGAAGATGTCCTTGCGGCTTATTACTGGCGGTGCTGTCGCGATGATTGGTGTGGTGCTCGTCATTCTGGGCGGCGGTCAAGGCTTCGACATGTCCAGTGAATACATGATCGGCAATATGATGGCACTGTTCGTCAGCTTGATTGGTGCATTGTACAATCTGGCCTGTATGCCGCTTATGAAGAAGTATTCACCGTTGCGTGTCAGCGCATGGTGTCTGTTGTTCGGCAGCCTGTTCATGATTCCGTTCACGCTGAACGGCTGGACAGCTGTCGCATGGAGCGGGCTCGGCGCCATGTCTTACTTGGCCATTGCCTTCAATGTGCTGCTGTGTACGGTTGCCGCCTTCCTCATATGGAACATCAGCATGAAGCGGGTCGGCGCCACGAAGGCCAATTTCTACCGCTATCTCGTACCGGCCACCGCGGCGATAGCCGGCTTCCTGTTCTTCGATGAAGCGATGTTCCTGATGCAGCTCGTTGGCGGCTTGATTATGGTCGCCGGACTTATCTGGATCGGTTCGGAGAAGGCCAATGCTCCCGCAGTAGAAGCTAAGCAGGGAGATGCTCCAGCCTGATACTGGGTTGGATCGAATGCGCGATGCTGTCTCACCTTAGTCTGAGCCCGTTGCGCGATGCGGATGCGGCACTGACTGTCTGGTGCGGATACGATTGACAGGACGTGACGGTTGAAGCTGTGGCGGACACACGTGACCGATAGTGCGAAAATTGAAGCTGCGGCGGACGCTCGTGACCGTTAGAGCGAAAAAATCGGATTTTCGATTTCTTTCGGTCGCCCATGTCCATAAGACGCATGAAAATACTGATTTGATCGCATTATTCTGCTCTAATGGTCAGCCGCGTCCGTTACAGTTTTAATAATCACCTCAAGTAGCCTGTAACGGTCAGCCATGTCCGATACAACTGTAAGGTTCTACGGCTTCGGCGGCCGTGCTGTCATCTAGCAAGTATGCCAGGCGGCTGATCGCAGCCAGCCTACAAGCACAAACAAGGAGCTGACCCTACACCGCAACATGCGGCTCCAGGGATCAGCTCCTTCGTCGTTGCTATTAGTCGTCGCTCGCTGTGGCAGGGTCTGGTTCAGCGGCTGTCACGTCGCCCGCTTCCAACCAGTGGAACGGCAGCCGGTCAAGGAATAAGTTCGGATTGACCGGTACGTTATGCGCCCAGAAGGTGAAGTGCAGGTGCGGTCCTGTAGAGAAGCCTGTCGAACCGATAAGGCCTATCCCCTCACCCACTTCTACCTCATCGCCTGTCTCGACCTGCAGCTCGGACAAGTGGGCATACTGTGAGAAGAGGCCCATGCCGTGATCGATATAGATCGTATTGCCGGTCAAGTAGAAATTCGCGGCAAGAGCGACGATCCCAGATTGCGTCGCTACGACTGGCGTTCCTTCCGGTGCAGCGATATCGATCGCTGTATGACTGCCTGCGTACGCGCCGTTCACATAGCGGGTGAAGCCGAACGGTGTCGTCAATCTGCCTTCGGCCGGCAGCATGAAGGGGGAATCCGCGCTGAACAGAAAGGTCGGCTCTGATGAGGCTCGTGCCGCATCAATCAGCTTCTGATCTTCGGCAATCCGTTCGGTATTCTGCCGTATGCTGTTCTGTTCCTCGCTAACCTCAAGCCGCTGTGAGTCAAACGTCTTGTCCAATACCGTTAAGCTTGCGTCTCCAAGCGCATAGCTGCCCGGCTCGCTCTGAATCGGAATCGGAATATACGTATAATAGCCTGTCTCGAATGACTGCAGCGAGTATGACTTGCCCTGCCACTCCAGCTCCCCCTCCTGCTGCGACCGAACGAGCACGACATCGCCGGGATATGCTGCCTGCGGCATGATGATGAACGGCTGCCCCATCACCGCATCCGCCGATTCCGGTGTTGCATAGTAGGCGGCTTCCGCAGCGACCGCTGCCAACCGCGCCTGCTCGGCCTCCAGCGCTGCCTGCTCAGCCTCGCTAAGCGGCGGCGCAGCAGGCTCCTCTTCAGCCGACGGCGGCGAATCCGGAGCATCGTCTGTTCGCCCGCTAGACATGTCTGCTTCCGTCATGTCAGCGTTCGCTTCACTGGAAGCGACAGGCTTCTCCTCAGCCGAATCACCTCGCAGCCACACCCAGCCTGCGATGCTGGCGGCTGTGACGACTGCGATGAGGACGAGCAGCAAGCTAACGATCGGCTTCGCCGATGGCTTCTTGCTTGTATGCGTATGACGTGCAGAACGCGGCTCCATTAGGCAGTCCTCCCATCATAAGTCATATTGTGAGCGGTTTTCCAAGTGAATAGCAGTGCGTACAAGACTCCGTCATATAGCTCCATCAGACCCCTTACGCATGCTGCGGCTTCTCTGTGAATTGGCTGGCGACCATGTCCGCATAAGCACCTTCTATGGCGAGCAGCTCTTGATGGGAGCCTTGCTCGACGATTGCGCCGTCCTGCAGAACAACAATTTGGTCGGCACGGCGTATCGTATTCAGACGATGCGCGATTACAATACTCGTGCGACCCTTCATCAAGCGGATGAGCGCTTCTTGAATCTTGATCTCTGTGATCGTGTCAATGCTGCTTGTCGCTTCATCGAGAATGAGAATCGAAGGATCGGCTAGCAGTGCTCGCGCGATCGACAATAGCTGCTTCTGCCCTTGACTGATCCCGCTGCCGTCCTGTGTCAGCAACGTATCGTAGCCTTGCGGCAGCTTCTGGATAAATCCATGCGCATTCGCTTCTTGCGCGGCGCGTTCTACCTGTTCATCTGTTGCATCCAGCTTGCCGTAACGAATATTGTCACGGATGCTGCCTTCGAACAGGAACGTATCCTGCAGCACATATCCGATGTGCTGCCGCAGACTGGTGCGCTGAATGGAACGGCTGTCCCGCCCGTCGATGACAATGCTTCCCTCATCTGGGTCGTAGAATCTAGCGAGCAGTTGGGTCACCGTCGTCTTGCCAGCTCCTGTCGGACCGACTAGCGCAATCGTCTGTCCCGGACGGGCGTGGAAGCTGACATCGCGAAGCGTATGCTCGTCCTCGCCGTAGCCGAAGGAGACATGCTCGAATCGCAGTTCACCGTGAATGCTGACAATCTGTGTAGCATCCTGCTCGTCCTTCGCTTCTTCATCCTCCTCCAGTACTTCAAATACACGCTCTGCACCGGCAATCGCAGACAGGAACGTGTTGAACTGGTTCGCCAAGTCGTTCAAGGGCCGCGTGAACTGCCGCGCATATTCGGCGAAGGTAATGATCACGCCTATCGTAATCCCGCCCTTGAGAGCCATCAAGCCGCCGGCAGTAGCGATAACAGCGAAGCTCATATTGTTCAGCACGTTCATTAACTTCGGAATGAAGCCGGAATATACTTGCGCCCAATAGGCTGCGTGCTTCAGCTGCTCATTCCGCTCCTTGAACGCTAGCTGCACCTTCGGCTCCTGCGAGAACGTCTTGACGATCCGCTGCCCAGACAGCGTCTCTTCCACATAGCCGTTCAATTCGCCGAGATGGCGCTGCTGCTGCTTGAAGTAGCGGCCGGTTCGCGCCGTAATCCACTTCATCCCGAAATACAGCAACGGTATGATCGTCAGCGTAATCGCCGTCAGCAGCGGACTGATCCACAGCATCAAGCCGAGCATGCCGATGAAGGTCAGGATGCTGGAGAACACTTGGATGAATGAGCTGTTCAGCGTCTGACTGACGTTCTCCATGTCATTGGACAACCGACTCATCAGCTCGCCGTGCTGCCGCTTCGTGAAGTACGAGATCGGCAGCATGTGCAGATGTCGGAACAAGTCTGTTCTCATCTGATATACGGTGCGTTGAGCGACACCGATCATCCAATAGTTGTGCAGCCACATTGCGACCGAATGAATCACATACGTGCCAGCAAGCAATACCAGCAGCAGCGTCAACGTGCTCGCATCACTGTCCAGCCGATCAATCGTGAAGCCGAGCAGATACGGACCGAGCAGCCCGGTTGCCGAGCTGAGCAGAACCATCAGGAAGATGACGATGAGCAGCCTCTTCTGTCTGGACAAGTACTGCCAAATCTTCTTCAGCGTACCTGTCCAATTTTTCACTCGCGGTGTTTGCAGCTTAGCCATCGGTTCCCGTCGCCTCCTCCCCGTATTGCGACTGCACGATTTGCTTGTATAGCGGAGAGCGCTTCAGCAATTCATCATGCGTGCCCTGCGCCCGGACATGCCCATCGTCCAGCAGCACGATCTGATCTGCTGCTTGCGCAGCACTTACCTTCTGCGTAATCATCAGGATCGTACAGTCAACCTGCTTCAGCGACTCCAACAGACGCTGCTCTGTACGAATATCGAGCGCGCTCGTACTGTCGTCGAGCAAGATCAGCTTCGGTGTTCTGACTAGTGCGCGCGCAATCGACAAGCGCTGCTTCTGTCCGCCGGACAGGTTAACGCCCTTCTGACCGACGATCGTGTCATACTGAAGCGGGAGCTTGCAGATCGTCTCATGAATCTGTGCTTGCTTGGCCGCCTCTATGATGTCCCCCATCGTTGCTTCTTCCTTGCCCCAACGAATGTTGTCCGCGACTGTACCGGTGAACAGGAGCGATTCCTGAGGCACGTACCCGATTTGCTTGCGAAGCGACTCGAGAGACAGCTCGGACAATAACTTGCCGTCCAGACGAATGCGCCCGGCACTCGGCTCATACAGCCGCGGAATAAGCTGGAACAGTGTAGACTTGCCAGCGCCTGTCGAACCCATCACTGCCACTGTCTGGCCCGCCTCAGCTGTGAAGTGCAGCTGTGACAATGCAGGGGAAGACTGCCCCGGGTATGTGAACGATACATCCTCGAACGCCAGCGTACCGCGCATTTCGAATGGCTGCGCACCAGGCTGCTGCTGCTCGGCAGGATCATCCGTCTCCAGCACTTCACGCACACGCGCGGCAGATGCTCGCGCTCGGGCCAAGGTGGACAAGATCATGGAAAATACCGAGAACGCCCCTGTCATACGTGTCGCATAGTTCACAATCGCTACGACTTCACCGATATTCGCATCTGTATGAAAGCTGCCGCGCCACAGCACGAACAGTATACTTACATTCATAATGAGCAGCAGCACAGGAATCGTCGTTTCGATAAGCCGTAATGCTGCCGCTGTACGCTCCATCAGTTGTACGTTCTCTGAGATGAAGCGCGTATTCTCATGGCGGCTGCGCACGAAAGCTTTGATCAACCGCATGCCCATCAGATTCTCACGCATGACACCGTTCGTCCGGTCCATCTGACCTTGCACGCGCCGAAACATCGAGAACCCTTTGTTCATCATGAAGAGAAGAAAGCCAAGCAATAACGGGGTGACAACGACTAGAATGAGCGCCAGCTTCACATTGACTGTCAGCGCCATAATGAATCCGCCAATCATCATCAGAGGCGCACGCATCATAATACGCAATCCCATGAAGATGATATTTTGCAATTGGATGACGTCATTGGTCACCCTCGTGATCAGGCTGGAGGTAGAGTAGCGGTCGAAAGCCGTCAGCGAGAAGGATTGCATGCGGTCATACAGCTTCTTCCGCACATCGTAACCGAAGCCTTGACTGACCTGTGCCGCGAAGAACGAATTGATAATACCGGAAGCAAAGGCCAGCAGCGAAATCCCGATCATGATGCTGCCCCACTTCCATATAGCCCCCTCGTCCTCTGCCAAGATGCCTTCATTGATTACATGTGCCAGCAACAACGGATGCCACAATTCGACTGCCAGCTCTACGAGCATTAACACTAGTGCGATAATTGCTGCTTTGCGGTACGGTTTCAAAAATGATATCATGCTGCATCCTCCATGATGGTAAAAATGGTGTCCACCCATATCTACGAATCTTATCCTTCTATTATACCGCAAATAAGCAAGTCAGGTCCTTGTCTTGCAGATACGCCATTCCATCTGTCTTCCGTGTATAGCTCCAGAATGACTTTTAGCAATTGGTTCGCAGAAGGCGCACACAAATAGCAAAATGCCGACCAACGCCTACTGTGGCGCTATCGGTCGGCTTGATGTCAACTTGTCACGAGCTGATACTAATCGGTTCCCATTATGCTATTATCGACTTCTCCTGAATGGTGCTGCACCAGCTTGCATCGTCTATGCATATTAGCTCGTAAACCCAAAGCTGTCCGGCACGTATTCGATCCGAGATTGAGCCGTTATACGCAGCAATCCCGCTCCTTCGTCATAGTCGACTGGGCCGTCCTTCACATAGAACCATATTTTCTTCGTCGGCTGGTCCGCACTAGTGTGGAACAGGAATACGTTCAGTTCTTCCTTCCACTTCAATATTTCCTCCACCGTCTCATTCTGCGGCAGCTCTATGGAGAAGACCCAGCTAGCCCCTGCTTGCTCATAGTGATAAGTTAGCTCCGTCTTATCCGAATCCAAGAACGTTCTGCCTCCTACCGCGTGCTTCACCAAAAACTGTTCCTTCATACGCATTCCCTCCTACGAGTCCGTTCCATCATGCGAAAGATGGCAACATATTCTATGGCAAGTCAATTAGCATCAAGTGTGTCGGCGCATTCGCAGCAAGCTCCAAACGCGGCGTGTCGGTAATCCTAGCAGTATCTCCGTTAGCCAGCGAACTGTTATTCACCTGAAGCTGTCCTTCGATCACGTACAAGTATGCGCTGCGGCCCGCTTTCTGCTCGAAGCTCAGCTGCTTACCCGCATCCAATCTGCTCATATATATCGTCATATCCTGGTGAATCTTCGCTGCTTGCTCCGAGCCTTCCGGCGCTACTACAGGAAGCCAGGCATTCGCTAGCTTGGACTCGTCGTAACGCTTCGCCTCGAAGGACGGCGCAAGCCCCCGTTCGCGCGGCATAAACCACAGCTGGAGAAGGTTAAGCGGCTCTGTTGCAGATGCGTTATATTCTGCATGCACGATACCTGTACCGGCCGTCATCCGCTGTACGCCGCCTGCTTCGGTTACGACTGCGTTGCCTAAGTTGTCCTCATGCTTAATCTGTCCGCTGAGCACGATCGTCACAACCTCCATATCGCTATGTGGGTGAGGGCCGAAGCCTCTGCCCCCGTCGATCTCATCGTGATTGCATACGCGCATCACGCTGAAGGCGGTATTCGCGGGATCGAAATATTGCCCGAAGGAAAAGCTCGGTCTGCTGCGCAGCCATCCGAGATCAACTTGGTGCCGTTCTGCTGATGGATACACCTTTATCATGGATCTGCCTCCTTATCGGTCTGCTTTTATCTTAATCTAAAGATATTTCCATACTTCTACTGTAACACGATATCACCCATTGTCACAATTCATTATACCGGCTTGCATCCAGCGGTTCGTTATCTGAGAACAGGTCGGGATGGATACGAAGCATGCGGGTCAGTTCCACGTACAGCTTCTCCGCATCACAGATAAGCACAGGGGCATCCCCCAGCTGTCCCGTCGTGACGGCTCCCTTAGCGATGAGATACTCCTCTACCTTCCAGAAGTGCAGCGACCAATCTACACCTTGGTGGCGTCTGGACGGAACAGAGATTTCGGTTCCGTCTGCAAGAACCGTAACGAGCGGCTCATGGCTGTCTGTCAGTCTGCCCGGAATATCCGCCCACTCTTCTACGCCATGTATGAACGTGTTGCGAGTCATGCCGACACCGACGAGCAATATTGTCGCCTTGCGATCCAACAGCTTGCCCCAGGCAGACCCGCGTGCACACGGCGTATCCCAGCGCTCACCGCCTTCTGTGAAAGCAGCCGCTTCTCGCCCTAACGCTGCCAGCGAATGTGTCGGGTGCCAGGAGCGAATGACGCCGGGCCGTTGGCGGAACAGCTCCGTCAGGAGTCCGACACAGGATGGTGAGTCTGCTACGTAATATTTCGGATTGTCCGCATGAATGGTCGCCCAGGTGTGCGTAGGCAGCGCAAGCAGTCCGTCGCGCATATAGTCGCTCAGCGCATCCAATACTGTATCTGCTCCCCCTTGTGTTTCACCGATTTTTTTCATAGATGAATGCATCAGTACGGTCCCTTCGAGATCAATTCGCATCTCCTTCAGTTGCTGCATCAGGCTTGTCTTCGTATGCATCTTGTCTCGCTTCCTCTCTTGATTCATGTAAGGTCCTCGTTGTTGGATAGCTCTGTTAGGTACGCGCTATTCACGTACTGTTCACGCCGTCTATTTCGTATCTAAGGTCATGTTGCTCTATAATAGAAGATGCGTCATGTAACACATACCAATCTTCAATAAGTATGGAATAGGAGGATGTCCGTATGAATCGATTTACATTTCACAATCCGACCCGGCTGCATTTCGGCAAAGGCACGCTGAATCACTTGAGCGAGGAACTGCCTCAGTATGGCAACAAGGTACTGCTCGTATACGGCGGCGGCAGCATTAAGCGCAATAGCCTCTATGACCAAGTGATCGGCAAGCTGAATGAACTGGGCGTCCAAGTGTATGAACTAAGCGGTGTGGAGCCGAATCCGCGGCTGACAACCGTCCAGCAAGGCATCGATCTGTGCAAACAGGAAAACATCGACTTCATCCTCGCTGTCGGCGGCGGCAGTGTCATTGACTGTGTCAAAGCGATCTCCATCGGCGTGTATTATGAAGGGGATGTGTGGGATATTATTACCCACAAGGCGACCGGTAAGAAGGCGCTGCCGTTCGGCACGGTGCTGACGCTCGCTGCAACCGGTTCCGAGATGAACACCAATTCGGTCATTACGAACTGGGAGACGAAGGAGAAGTACGGCTGGGGAAGTCCGCTTGTGTATCCGAAGTTCTCCATCCTCGATCCGGTCAACACGTTCACGGTGCCTAAGGATCAAACTATCTATGGCATTGTCGATATTATGTCGCATATTTTCGAACAGTACTTCAATCATACTGGCAACACGCCTGTGCAGGACGGATTCTGCGAGTCATTGCTGCGCACGGTGATCGCCGCCGCTCCGGCATTGGTGGACAATCTGGACAATTACGAGCTGCGCGAGACGGTTCTGTACAGCGGTACGATCGCTCTGAATGGCATGCTGTCCATGGGTATGGCTGGTGACTGGGCGACACATAACATTGAGCATGCAGTCAGCGCTGTGTATGACATCCCGCACGGCGGCGGACTGGCTATCCTGTTCCCGAACTGGATGGAGCATGTGCTCGATTCCGGCGTCGATCGCTTCAAGCAATTCGCCGTGAATGTATTCGGCATCGATCCTGCTGGCAAGAGCGACCGGGACGTTGCCTTGGCGGGCATCCATGCGCTCCGCTCCTTCTGGAGTGGCATTGGTGCGCAGAGCCGCTTGGCCGATTACGACATCAGCGACGATCAGTTGGATGTTATGACCGAGAAGGCGATGGTCTACGGACCGTTCGGCCACTTCCAGCGGCTGGAGCGTGACGACGTGCTCGCGATCTACCGCAAGTCGCTGTAAGACGCCGTATTGCATCCGACGCGGAATATTCAGCTATTCGCCTTCAGCACACCTTCCCTCATTGCGCACCATACGCTGCCGCATGGGAAGGTGTTTTTTTTCGGGCGGCATGCGGTCGCTGTAACGATGACAGCGACAGACAGCACCCCCAGATGGCGGAAACAGCCCTCCACTACCGCGTTGCTCTGCCGCTTCCGCTGTCTAGGCGCTACCCGGCCCGGCTGCGGCGGGCACTGCCTGCATAATGTGCAGGTAATTCTAGTGAAATACCGCCATCTGCTCCTTCTACCTGCAAAATGTACATTTAGATTCACGATATTAGGCTGTATGTGCGTATTGGGTCGATTCTACCTGCACTTTTTGCAGTTAATTGCGCATGAAGCCAGTCATGATCGAATTTAACTGTATCAAATGCAGGTAGTACCCCCTCCATCCTCGAGCAAGAAGAGACACGAATGCGGAACTTACCACCACGCACTCGTGCACGCTAAAAGTGCATAACCTCTTGACATGCATCTTGCACGTCCTGAGTCAGATACAGTAAATCGGATGGATCGCGAGTCATGCACACTGCTTGGGGGCTTCCTGACTGTGATGCATACGAGTCATTGCACACTACCCGAGGGCTTCCTGACTGTGGTACACAATGACTGTGATACACATGAGATATAGCTAACAACAAATTTTATCTCTAGATATAGGATAATGCGCTCGTATTTGAACAAATCTTGTGACGGTGTAGGTGCAAAGTTGCTATTATGAAATTGAATTTGCTGCGAACATACTACTACGCTGACAGCTGCTTGTTCTCAGGTTTTCGACTTGAGGGAAGCCTGCCGTATGTGAGCAGACGCCACATTGTCTCCATCGGACCGAAGCGAAATTGGCGGAACCAGAAATGGCTGAATGCGAGCTGGAAGGCGAAAATTCCTAATGCCCACAATGGCAGCCAGCGCGGCGGAGCGCCGAACAGCCCGAATCCGTATCCGTAAAATATCGTCGTGGCGATCACGGTCTGCATCAGGTACAGCGTTAGCGGCATTCTCCCGGCATCAGCCAGCAGGCGGAAGATGCGCATCCCCATCCGCTTACGCAAGAGTATGAGAATCGAAGTTAGCAAGAAGAGGCAGACAGCCGGATCACCGATATACAGCCCTGCGAAATGGAAGATGTCATATACGCTGACCTGCATCGGGTCGATGTTCCGTTGTCCGATGTGCTTCAATGCGGAGAACAAGACACCGATCACTAGACTCCACACACATACTTTGTTCACTAGGCCGCTATGACTGGACAGCTGCTGGAAGTACCTCTTACGCCCTGCGTAGGCGCCTAGCAAGAACAGCCCGATAATAAAAGGCAACGCGGTCACGATCGAATTGGAATACGCCAAACTCAGCTCGATCTTCCGCGCTTCGAGAACGTCCGAGTAGCTTCCATTCGAGTAAGCTTCCATCAGCTGCCGCTCCTCTGACTGCCATTGCTGCAGCTGCGCCTCCATCAACGGATCATTGGCCGTGTCCGTGAGCGACAGTAAGCCGAACAAGACAGCCATCAGCAATACAGGGATGAGGAAGAACAACAGCGCACCTTGCAACAGTCCCCGCGGCTTCGCATGGCGGAACAGCAACAGCACGAACCCGGCAATCGCATAAAATACTAATATATCGCCAGACCATAGGAGGAAGGCGTGCGCAAGTCCAAATACGAGCAAGGCCAGCAATCTACGCACAAACAGACCGGACGGCTTCCTCCCCTTGTCCTGCGCTTTCTCGAAGAACATAATAAAGCCAACCCCGAACAAGAAGGACAGCATCGAAATGAAATGTCCTTCCACGGCAATACGAATGAAGCCAGTTACGGCATGATCAATCCAAGCGTCCCAATGGTTCGTGCCAGTCAGCGAGATGTGCATGTACGGAAAGCTGAAAAACAACATATTCGCCAGCAAAATTCCGAACAACGCAAATCCTCGCAGTACATCCAGCTCCACTATACGATGATTCGGTTGGACTGGCATCAGCTCATCCCCAGCTGTCCCTTCCTGCTTCTGCTCCATTTATGCTTCCTCCCTCCTAGAATTCTGCTCCATCTATCCACGCTGCAAGATTATAGAAAACTATGCCCTGTACTCTGAGCCCCTGCCTATGTGTGAAGCTCGTATGAGCCAATGCGCGAACGGCTTGGACCGGTCGCTTCTGTGCCCCATATATGCGTGAAGATTAGTCCCAGGGCGGCGTTTCGTCATCGTCAGCCTTGTCAACTGCAGCCTGTCCAGTCATCTGCTCACCTGAAGCAGCAGCTGCCACTTCATCGCCAGCATCGTATGTGCTCGCTGCTCCGTCTCCGTCATATTCGACCTCATGAGACGCATGGACTACCCCCGTCTGCTCTACTTTCGCAGATGCTTCGGCCGCATTCGCACGCATCCGCTCCAGCACGGCCTCCAGCTCATCCGGATGCAGCAGTTCAATCGGCGAAATCCCTTTGTCAAATTCAAAGGAATCCCCTTCGATCAGCACGACATAACGATCATGCAATCGACCGAGATGAATACGACTGCCGTAATCCGTTAGCTTCCCCCGCACTGATACACCGTCCAGCTTAAACTTCATGTCCAGCTCAGGCTTCACTTCGACCAGACGCGCAGCAGCTTCCATCACCTGTTCATGCTGCCACTTCTCCTGCAGCTCCCGCTTCTCGCCAGCCGCCCAATACTCTAGACTCTGCTCCTCCTGCTGACGTCCTTCGTGGTCGGGCTCGTGACCCTGCCACTTGTCCTCCATATAGTGGTGAACCATGTCCATGACATGATCACTCACCACCTCGGGAATCGGCTTCTCATAGGTGACGAAGCGCAAGAAATCCTCGAAGTAACGGGCGTGCGACGCCTGGTGAATCTTCAGCTCGCCTTCCTCTAGCATCCCTTCCTCCGGCATATGCGGATATTGTATCCACTTCAGATTGCGGGCGCTAATGGCGCGGTCTACGTGGGAAATTAAGCTCGTTTCGTCAGAAATACGCGCAATATTCGGCTCGAAGTCACACTTCAAGACGAATACGAACGGCTCGTCGAAGTACGGCTGCAGCTTCACCGCCGCGACAATGAGCGCACCGCCGCGCACTGCTGCTGTGTCCATATACATCCGAACGAGTTCATCTGCAGCTTCGGCGAACGCTTCACCGCTATATGCGATCCGCAGTCGTTGGAACAAATTATAGTTCGGATTGCTCGTCCATTCGTGCCCCGGCTCGACAATAAATCGTCCGATCTTAGTAGGCACATTGTCCGAGGACGGATGCAGCTCCGCCTTGCGCTTCATAATACGCACGAATTCCCCATCCAAGAATCCCTTCAACGCACTGCTCTCGTATTGCTCGCCGTTCAACGTTTTATAATGCTTATATGTCTTGCTTGTATCCGAATCGAATCCTTCCGACTGAATGACGAAGAAGGATAAGGAATGTACAGATAAATCCATCTGTTCGAAGCTCCCTTGTACTAGGATTTCGCTCATATTCCGTTTGCGAATGACCCCATTATACCACCGGATGCGGAGCTGCGTCAGGAGCTTGCTTGCGAATCGGTCTGCAATTGCTGGAAGTAATGCGCACTCTCCACCATAGGTGTGCAGTCCGTATGATCGGCGCCAAGATGAATTTCGAAGATGAAATCCTTCCCGTCAACAAGCGGCTTCACCATGCGCCAATCGATCTTCCCTTGACCGAGCGGCAGCGAATCATGCTCCAGTCCCATACTGTCCACCAAGTGATAATACACGGCATACGGCTGCGTCTGTTCCAGCACCTCCCGCAGCTTGGCGTTGTCACCGCGGAACCCGATAAAGGTGTGGCTGACATCGACGTTCAACGGGAGCTCCAGTGGAGCAATCAGTTGCTCAATTAAATACGGGTTGGCGTAGCAGAACAGCCCTTCAATCGAATCCTCCCACACGAACACATCGCGCGCGTACGAGAGCACCTGCCGAATTTCTTCGCGCAGCTGCTGCGTTCGTTCCTTCGTCACGCCCCGTCCGCTCTCTGTATCCGTATAATGCGCATGCACGACACACTTCGCTTGTTCCTCTCGGCATATGTCGGCAAGCAGCTCCGACGACTGATGATAATAAGCGCGCACGTCCGCATCTGAGCTCAGCATATCCTGATACCCGCCGCGAAACTTCGGAGGGTGGTGCAAGTATACGCGAATACCAAGCTCTCGCAGTTGACGGATGCGCTCGCGAATCAGTGACGGCTGCAACAGATCTTGTTCACTTAAGTACAACTCTATAATTTCCGGATTGTATTGCAGACGATTGTCTAAGCTAGCTTGGTGCAAGTTGCTTTTTAACCGTATATAGTTCATCCTCTCACCTCCCTTTCATCTTAGCAGACGGCGAAGCGGGATCAAGCGTATTAAGGAAATCTTAACAGCCGCGTCACATGAAAGAAGATCTCCGGCAGAGCAGCTTCACGCTCCGCACGGAGACCTCGTAATGAGCGAGCCGGTCAGCAGCTAGTACTGCTTCTTCGCCAGCTCGTCTAAACTCTTGAACGTGTACCCTTGCTTCACCGCTTCATCTATGATCGCAGCTAACGCATCGGCGTTGTCCTTGGACACGGTATGCAGCAAGATGACAGCACCGGGATGGAGCTGCGAGGTGACCTGTCTGAACGCATAATCAGCCCCCTTGCGCTGATTGCGGTCCCAATCTGCCCATGCGATAGACCAGAACACGTTCGTGTAGCCAAGCTTCTTGCTGACAGCGAGCGTCCGTTCATTGAAGACACCGCGCGGTGTGCGCAAGTACTGCATGCCCATCTGCCCGGTTAGCGCGACGACAGCTTCCTCCACGCGCTCCAGCTCCTCCTTGATTTGCTCGGCCGGAATCCGGCTCATATCCGGATGGCTCCACGAGTGATTGCCGACGATATGACCCTCCTTGACCATGCGCTTGACCAGCTCCGGCTGATCCTTCACGTAATGACCGGTTACGAAGAAGGCTGCTGGCACTTTCTTCTCCTGCAACACATCGAGGATCTGTCCGGTATAGCCGTTCTCGTATCCATTGTCGAAGGTCATGTACAGCTCCTTCGTCGAGGTGTCGCCGAGGAATATCGCGTCATGTTGCTTCAATATTGGCTTGAAACCCTCTTGGTCAATCGAAGGCAGCTCGCCGTTCCGACTCTTCTTGAAGCCGAAGCTGTACGACGGCGCACTGGCACCTGCCGTGTCTGCCGGTATGACCGCACCTGCTGAAACTGCTACGAGCATGAAGATGACAAGACCCAAGTATCCCCCACGCATAATAATCCCTCCTGTCTACGGATCGATGTTCTCTATTTACTATGTGACAGGAGTTGTTGGCTTATGTATGGGGAAGCTGCTCGCAACTCCCGATATTCGCATTCGGATCGCCAAGCACATACAGATACGTCTGTAGCGAATGGTAGCAGAGCACAGAATGCTTGATCGGCGATGTGAGCGAGCTAATCTCATAACCAGGCTCAACGTGGAGATAGCCGGCAAGCTCGACTGGAACCTTCGGCACAATATCCGGATGGTTGAAGATGCGTGTGTGGCGAATGTTACGCGAGGCAAAAGCTTCAGCGAACGCATGATTGCCGACCCTCGGCGAAGCGAAGGTGACGCACGTGACATTAGGGAAGCGGTAAGCCGCTACCAAGGCATGCAGCGTTGCAACCGCCGCGCCAAGGCTGTGACCGGTTACTGTAACCGCCGTTTCCTCTGGCCATGTATGCATGAAATCCCGAAGCGGCATGGCAGCTGCACCGTTATCAGCGATATCCGTCACTGTTACACTGCGGTATAAGTCTGTGAAGCCCTTCTCCGTCTTGCCCGCATCAGGAACCTCATGGAACGTCTCCAGCATGAATTCCGCATCACTCAACCAATCCATCGGACTTTCCGTCCCGCGAAATACGATCGCATAATGCTGCGGAAGGAGTAAGCTCTGGGCGATAAACCCTGCAAATTCCTGCTCCTTGTAGCTGAAGAAGTGCGGCACCATCGTCATATTGGCCACATGCCGCCAGCCACTGGGAAAATCTTTCGGTGTGGGAGGAGACAACTTGTGTGTGCCATACATCTGATACGCGATTTGCACCATTCGCCCCCACTCAACCCAAACACGTCTTCGACCATGTTCTTCAGCCTTCGCTTGTTGCTGTGAATCCATCTTCATCATCCTCCTAACGTGAGCGGCACATGTTGGGGCACTTCCCGAAGCCACTTCGGAACCAAGCGCCCATGAACTGCCGCACCGAGATTGTATAAATTTCCACATGGAGCAAGGAAATTCCTTCCGGAGTACTCACCATTCCAATTCATCGGACACCCTGTACCCGATTGCCCGACATTCTCTTATGGCATGATGCTTGATTCGTATTACAATTGCCAAGCGACAGTATCTCTCTTATTATGATAGTAGATTACATTCTAAATAATGATCAGACAATCCACACTATGGATTCATACTGGATACATGGCATAGCAGAGAAGAGAGGAGAGAGGAGCGTGATCCAATACGTGCCCAAGCGGCTGCAATATACGGATTTGTACGTGCAGCAATTCGGGATCGAGTCCTGCGCACCCGGTCATCACTTCGGACCTGCTGTCCGGGACTATTATTTGATCCATTACATATTAGACGGACGAGGGGTATTTCGGGTAGGGTCGAACCGCTATACCTTACAGGCGGGCGAGGGCTTCCTGATCACACCTGACATTGTGACTTACTATGAAGCGGACCAACGCCAGCCCTGGCATTATTGCTGGGTCGGCTTCCAGGGTCACCAGGCGGAATCAATTCTAGCTGAGGCGGGCCTCTCCGCAGTACAGCCGATCTTCCGCTACGATCAAGACGCGCGGCTTCGGCAAGAATTTATGCGTATGATCAAAACAGGTCAACTCGATTACGCAGGTGAACTGCATCTGCTCGGCACCTTGTACAGACTGCTGTCCTTGCTAGTGCAGACCAACCCGGTCAAGCCGACCGACAAGCGTACTGGAAAAAAAGAAGCCTATGCCAAAAAAGTGCTGGAATTTATCGAAGCCCATTATTCTGAGAAAATTACCGTCACGCAGGCAGCTCAGTTCGTTGGACTCGATCGAAGCTATCTGTGCTCCCTATTCCGCCAATACTTCCATTGCAGCATCCAGCAATACCTGATTCAGTTCCGCATGAAAAAAGCGGCTGAACTACTCGAGAATCCTGAATTGGTGATCGGCGATGTCGCCCGTTCTGTCGGTTATACAGACCCCTTGCTATTCTCCAAAACCTTCAAGAAGCACACCGGCCAATCTCCCAAGCACTATCGCGAGCAAGTCTAGGCGTACCGCCCGATCGACTGATCTTGAACTACGTCGCAGCTCCTTTCCCGTATAACCATGGCAAAAATGCGCATGATGTAAGGGAAAGGAGCGGAGCGGATCATGAAAACTGTCACCAAAGTGTTCTGGATAGCCATTAGCATCTCACTTCTCTTCGTCATCTGGGGCGTAGTCTCTCCAGCGCATCTTGGTCGGGTCATGGATGCGGCACAGGCATTCTTCCTCGAACGATTCGGTTGGTTTTATCAACTGTGCGCCACATTCTTCCTTCTATTCGCCTTGTTTCTCGTTTTCAGCAAATACGGGAAGATCAAGCTTGGCAAAGACGAGGATAAGCCGGAATTCAAGCAGCTCACATGGTTCGCCATGCTGTTCAGTGCGGGCATGGGGATCGGCCTGCTGTTCTTCGGCGTATCCGAGCCTATCTCCCACTTCGCCAGCCCGCCGCTCGCCGAACCCGGCACATCCGAGGCGGCTAGACAATCGCTCCGTTACACTTATTTGCATTGGGGGCTGCATGCCTGGGCGATATATGCTACCATCGCCCTCGCTCTGGCCTATTTCAAGTTTCGCAAGGGGTACCCCGGCTTGATCAGCTCCACCTTGTATCCGCTGCTCGGCGAGAAGGTCCGAGGTCCGATTGGCACCGTCATCGATACGGTAGCTGTCTTCGCCACCATCTTCGGTGTTGCCGCATCGCTGGGACTCGGAGCGGCTCAAATTAACGGCGGGTTGAACTATGTGGCTGGCATCCCGAACAATTTCATGGTCCAGCTGCTGATTATCGCCATTGTCACCGTGCTGTTCTTGTTCTCAGCAGGCACTGGGTTGAAGCGTGGCATCCGCTACTTAAGCAATGTGAACATGACGCTTGCTGTACTGCTGTTCGTTGGCATACTCATTGTTGGACCGACGCTGTTCGTACTGAATTTGTTCACAACGACCTTCGGTGAATATATCCAGAACTTGCCGAGCATGGGATTGAGGCTGGCTCCTTTCAGCGAAGAACAGGCTTCATGGGTACAGAACTGGACGATTTTTTACTGGGCATGGTGGATCGCTTGGTCGCCGTTTGTCGGAACTTTTATCGCACGGGTATCCAAAGGGCGCACCGTCCGCGAATTCATCATTGCGGTCACGGTCATCCCTACATTGGTCTGTGCGCTCTGGTTCGCTGTATTCGGCGGCACCGCTATGCATCTGGAGTACAATCTTGGGTTCGACATTTCTGGACGAGCCTTGGAAACAGCTATCTTCTATGTATACGAGCAACTGCCCCTGACTCTGCTACTCGTTATCGTTACGCTGTTGTTGGTTTCGACGTTCTTCATTACTTCTGCGGACTCTGCTACATTCGTACTCGGGATGATGACGACTGGCGGCAGCCTGAATCCAGTAAACTCCGTCAAGATCATATGGGGATTGGTGCTCTCGGCATCCGCTGTCATTCTAATGCAATCAGGCGGTTTGCCAGCTATGCAGACAGCAATCATAGTTAGCGCGCTACCGCTTGCCATCGTACTGCTGGCGATGGCGTTGTCGATGCTCAAGTCATTCCGGACTGAACTACCGACCAAGCCTTCCGGCAAAGCCCATAAAGAAGCCAAGTCCAACGACTCCGAGAAAATGCGCATACCACGATTAGGCAGCAAAAGAAAAGAACCCGCTAAATAGGGGGTCCTCCAAACTGTTCTATTTAAGGCGTTTATAACTTCAGTCGATTGACCAACCTTGTATCAGGACCTCTAACGGAAGGCTGGTTGATCGCATATGAATGAGTACGGCGCTATCACAATCGAGCTGTTGATTGGCTTCTGCGCATTGTTTCTCTACACGAAGTTTGTAGGCAAAACACACTTTTCCCAACTCACACCATTTGACTTTATTTCCGCACTCATCTTGGGAGAGCTACTTGGCAACGCGGTCTATGATAAGGAAGTACAGCTGAGCAAAATTTTGTTCGCGCTCGCGCTCTGGACCGCACTTATCTATGCAAGTGAAATGCTGACACAGAAGATGAAGTCCGTTCGCAAGACGTTGGAGGGAGAGCCGTCTATTATCATTCGTCAGGGCTTGATTCAATACAAGGTGATGAAGAAGATCAAGGTCGACTTGAACCAGCTGCAGAGCCTGGTGCGTCAGCAAGGATACTTCTCCTTGCGTGAGGTAGACTATGCGATCATGGAGACGAATGGCTCTGTCAGCGTGATGCCTAAGCCTAAGTATGACAAGCCTACCAATCAAGACTTGCAGCTTCAACCTCAGCCGACTTCCATTCCCTATACGTTAATCTTGGATGGAGAGGTGAATGTCGATAATTTACAAGCGTCAGGCCATGACGAACAATGGCTGAAGCATGAGCTTGCACACGCCAAGATTTCGCATTACAAAGATGTATTGTTCGCTGAATGGCGGGAGCACGAGCCGTTGTTTGTGCAGAAATATCATTAGGATACGGCCGCGCACTCCTATACTCGCACAGTTATGTTGTCGCATAATAGTCTGCCAATCTGACAATCATACTGCCCATGCGCTCCACTTCAGGGCTGACGATGCGCTCCACACCTTCCTCGCGAATCGTCTCGGCGGTCACTTTGCCAATTGCCAACGCTACCGTATTCGTCTCGAATGCTTGTTGCAATTGCGCAGCACGACCGGTTCTTCTCGCATGCTCGAACGTAAATCTCACCTGCGGCGTGCTGGTGAAGGCTACGGCATCCAGTTCCCCTTCTACAATTTCCGTGACTAGCTTCTCCATCACTTCCGGTTCAGGCGCTACATGCCGATAAGGCAGGATTTCCTCGAATACCGCGTCTTTGGCTGTCAGCCATTGGACCAGCTGTGGCGAGACGTCGCCGTAAAATTGGACAACGACTCGCTTGCCAGCAAGCGAATACGGCTCCATCGCGCGAATGATGCCCGCTACTGTACCGTCATCATCGCGCACAGTAGGGGTAATCCCATGCTTCTTCAATGCATTCACCGTCTTGTATCCACGAGCTGCTACTTGTATGCTGCGCAGCTTGTTCAGGAACGGCTCTGCCAATCCTGCATTGTCCGCATTGCGAATCATCAGATCCGTGCCGATGCCCGTAGTTAGGATCATCCAGTCCTGTTCTCGCTCGATAAATGAAGATACCTGCGCTTCAATATCCGCATTCTGCAGAAACACGGTACCTTGCGCAGGTCGGACAAGCGGGACGCCGCCCATATTCGCTATTAGTACGCTGATTTCCTCTGATTTGCGGGGACCAGTTATGGCCACCCGCTTGCCCTCAAGTTTCTTCATAGGAACTCCCTCTCGTTCTGCTAGTGTGCTGGATTAAGATGCTTCACATGACGTATCGCTAAGTACGGGGTTCGGATCGAGCTGCAAATCCCCGTTCTCTGCAACGGTCACTTGGTAAGTTGCAATACAGCCTTCATCCGGCGCTTGCACGACACCATCGTTCATATCGATCTTCCAATCATGAAGAGGACAGAATACATGATGTCCGCTAACAATCCCTTCCGACAGCTTGCCGCCCTTATGCGGACAGCGGTTCTCTATCGCACGGATTTCTCCGCTAGATAGTTTGAATACCGAGATTTCGACACCGTTCACTTGTACGATACGCGCACGTTTTTCTTCAATATCCTTATAGTTTCCGATTATGATCTGTTCCATATCCGCTTCACCTCTCTTAGTTTGCGAGCTGCTCGTTGACGGCCAGCTTCTCGAATGATTTGCGCAGCTCCTCATGCTCCACGACTTCCTTCCAAGGGTCTTCGAGCAGACTTAGCGCCTTATCCAATCTATCGAACAGTGCCTTCCGCTCCTCCGGCTCCGCCAACGCTTCCTTGATCGCATCAATCCCGACCCGCTCAATCCACTTGGAGGTACGCTCGTTGTAGTTGGCATTCTCACGGTAGTATTGCATGTAGGCGCCGCTCCATTCGATGACTTCTTCACTTGTCTTCACACGAACAAGCGTATCTGCTGCCCGCACATCGGTGCCGCCATTGCCTCCTACGTATATTTCCCATCCGCCATCGATCGCGACAACGCCGTAATCCTTAATGGTAGCTTCTGCGCAATTCCGCGGGCAACCCGACACAGCCATCTTCACCTTCGCCGGTGTATTCATCCGCTGGAATTTCTTCTCTAGATCAACGCCCATCTGGATCGAATCCTGAGTCCCGAAGCGGCACCAGGTCGAACCGACACAGGTCTTGACCGTTCGCAGCGCTTTCCCGTAAGCGTATCCGGACTCCATGCCGAGCTCCGCCCACACCTTCGGAAGGTCTTCCTTCTCAATTCCGAACAGGTCTAGACGTTGACCACCCGTAACCTTCACTAGTTCTGCCTTGTATTTAACGGCAACTTCAGCAATTTTCATGAGATCCTCCGGCGTGGTCACGCCGCCGTACATACGCGGTACGACTGAGTAGCGGCCGTCCTTCTGGATGTTCGCATGATTGCGTTCATTGACGAAGCGGGACTCGCGCTCATCCTCATGCTCCTCCGGCCACACCATACCGAGATAATAGTTGAGCGCCGGACGGCACTTGGAGCAGCCTTCCTTATTCTCCCATTCGAGCACATGCATAACTTCCTTGCTCGTTGTCAGCTTCATATCACGAATGGCGGCGACGACTTCGTCACGGCCTAACGACGTACATTCGCAAATCCCTTCCTTCACCGTCGTAACGCCGTCTTCACCGAGCGTATGTGTCAGCAAGCCTTCCACTAGGTTCTTGCAGCTGCCGCAGCCGCCGGATGCCTTCGTGCATGCCTTAATCTCGCCTACGCTGGTACAGCCTTTGTCGTTAATCGCTGCGACTATATCTGACTTGGACACCCCGTTACAGCCGCACACAATCTCATCATCGCTCATCGCTGCGACGAGCTCGACATCGGACTTGCCCTTGCCAGATGCGTCATCAGCGAGCAATATTTCCTTCTCCTTGCCTGTGACGTCATCACCATTACGAATCATCGAGAAGATGCTGGAGCTGTCACTCGTATCGCCGAACAGCACGCTACCGATGACACGCCCGTTCTTAATGACGACTTTTTTGTAAATACCGTTGAAATCGTCCTGCACGCGGATCGAGCGAGAATTGACATCGTCGGCAAACTGTCCTGCCGAGAACACATTCACACCGGAAACCTTCAGCTTCGTGGAAGTGACAGAACCGTGGTAGCCATCTGTCTCCGTTCCAGCCAACCGCTTGGCTAATACCGCTCCTTGCTCGTATAGTGGAGCAACCAAGCCATAGGCAATACCACGATGCTCTGCACACTCACCAATTGCGTACACGTTCGGGAAGCTTGTTTCCAGGAAGTCATTGACGACAATACCGCGATTCACTTCCATCCCAGCTTCCTTCGCTAATCCGATATTCGGACGGATGCCGACCGCCATAACGATCAAGTCCGCTTCGGCCCATGTGCCGTCATCGAATTTCAGCCCGGTTACACGTTGCTTGCCTGTGATCGAATCACTGTTCTTCTCGAGCAGAAACTTCATGCCTTGCGATTCCAACTCGCGCTGCAGCATAATGGCGGCTGTTTGGTCGAGCTGCCTCTCCATTAAGTGCTTATAAATATGAACAACCGATACATCCATATTCAGGTTCAGCAACCCCCGTGCTGCCTCCAGCCCGAGCAAACCGCCGCCGATGACGACTGCTTTGCGGTATTGCTTGGCCGTCTCGATCATCGTCTCGCAATCGTGGATATCACGGAATGCGATCACGCCTTCTTTGTCCGCCCCAGGAAGAGGAAGCATGAATGGCAATGAACCTGTTGCTAAGATGAGTTCGTCATAAGATTCAGTCATGCCTGTATCGGTTGACACCGTCTTGTTCTTCGTGTCAATTTGGTTTACCGTATGGCCTGCGTGCAAAGTAATGTTGTTCTCTTTATACCAGTTCCAATCGTTGAGCACAATATCCTTCATCTCTGTGTCCCCGGCAAGTACCGAAGATAACATAATTCGATTATAATTCGGATGCGGTTCACTGCCGAAGATCGTAATATCGTACTTCTGTGGTGCCAGCTTCAGCAAATGCTCAATACTGGCGACCCCTGCCATCCCGTTGCCGACCATCACTAGCTTTTTTTTCATAACTCTCCACTCCCTATGTCAAGTATTGTGACATCCAACTGAACAATTTATTGTGTGTTCTGATTATAACCTCGTTTTGCGGTGGATGGCAATAGTTTTATGTTATATTTCCTGACATATTATCTTGATTCGAGTGGAATGTTCGGATTTAGGAGTTTTTAATTATGAGAATACGAACGATGTGGTAATTTATTGAGGTGAATGTTCGGAAATTTAAATTTCAGATATTTCATGTCGTGTCATATAAGGTTACGTGTGTGAGGTTCCGACGGTAATTGGAGACAATATAGCTTGTGATAGGAGGTAGGATGGAGATGTGCGAATGGGCATACAGACGTATCGGTGTTACGTAGTCATTTATTTACCCACTTCCCTTATTTAATGGAAGCAACTACCTGTAATCATTACTATTAGCATCGAAAATGTACATATTACTTACCCAACTACCATTAATCGAAACGCTGGCTTCCACTATTAATGATACTTGGGTAATAAATCCGCATTTTGAGCGTATTTCGGGGTAAATTACTTACTTTGCTACCCATAATAAAGGGAACTACTATCATAAGCGGCGCGAACTGAGTGCGGTGGCACTGACTATACGTGTTGGGACTGACTGTGTGCGGTGGCACTGACTGTGTGCGGTTGGGCAGTTGTGAAGTTGTTCGGACCGTACGGTGCAGGAGCGCACCGAGTTCAGTCACAGCATGCTATCCACTCGTGATAGGAACTGTTACGAGGTCGAGCGCAGCAATCGATACAGGAGCGTGCACGGAGCATACACGAATGGAACACAGCTAGCACGTTCACCTCATACGAACCACTCCCTTCGGATGCGGCACCGAGGCCGTAGGCAGTATACGGCGCAAACCCGCGATGCGGCGCGGCAGCGAGGTCGAGCGCAGTATACGGTGCAATTCGGCGATGCGACATCCACCGATGACGCAAACAGCACACGCAAATAAGGCTGCCTCCCCGATTCAGTCGGGGAAACAGCCAAAGCGTTGAAATAGACTAAGTCTGCACATATGGAAGCGCCACTATCGATAGGTCTCACTCACATTCGATGCAGCATTCTTCAGCGGCTCACCTTCGATAAGACTGCCATTCGGCAACTCGCGCTCGATGGTTGCTTACAACTGACGCGCACTTTACTCACCATTGCCGAAGCTCCTCACGCTTGGTAGAAGTTGCGAATCCAGCGATGCGCCTTCAGCTTCTCGATCTTGTCCTCCGCAAGTCCGCGGCCATCGCCGACCTGCATGTTCCGCTCCACATTGCGGATTGAACGCATGCCTGGAATGACGGTGGACACAGCCGGATGGCTGAGCACATAGCGCAGCGCAGTTTCCGGCACGTCCTCAACCGGGATGTCCAGATCCGCGGCAATCTTCTGCACACGATCATACACCTGCTGCTTGCGGTCACCGCGGAAGTAATTGTTGCGGAAGTCATTCGAATCGAACACTGTCTCCGGCGTAATGTTGCCGGTCAGTCCGCCCTCATCGAGCGCAACTCGCACAATTACACCTACATCGTGCTTCAGACACGCAGGCAGCAGCTGATCCTCCGGGCTCTGCTCGAATATATTGTAAATAACCTGAACGGTATCCACGAGTCCGGATTCAATCAGCTTGATCGCATTATTCGGCTGATGATCGTTGATCGACACACCAAAGTAGCGAATCTTGCCCTGTTCCTTCAGCTTCTGGATCGCCTCCAGCCAATCTCCCTGATTGACCCAATCGTCCTGCCATACGTGGAATTGCTGCACGTCTATCGTATCGAGTCCCAGATTGCGAAGACTCTCTTCTGTACATGCTATGACATGCTCGGCCGGGAATGCCTCCGAGGAAGGAATACCTGCAGGTGCTGGCCACTTCTTATTCTTCGGCGGAATCTTAGTCGCCACATAGACAGGCTTGCTCTGCTGCCTGACGACTTGTCCAACTAAGCGCTCACTGTGTCCGTCCCCATAGCCAAGCGCTGTATCAATAAAATTCAGTCCAAGCTCAATGGAACGATTAAGCGCTTTCAATGATTCGTCATCGTTCGCTCCGATCCACGCTGTCTTGCCAATGCCCCATGCGCCATAGCCAATTTCCGAAATTTCCAAACCCGTTCGGCCAAGCTTTCTAACGTTCATCGTCATCCCTCCATTTTTCATAAAAGTTTATACGTCCTCTATTCTCTATCTGTTCATATCTCCGTATACCATTATAAGCAACTGCCCGGCAAGAAATAAGAGCTGAAAGTAAGTAAAGTAAGTTACCTCGAAGTAAGGGATCGACGTCCACTTCATCATACACAGCAGCTATCGGCACTAAATCGACTCAGGGCTTGCACATATTTTGCCACACAGGAAGCAATCATAATGGATAGTTACGGGTAAATACTAAACACAAAACTTGGAGGTGAATGCGTTGCAAAGCGAATGGTATGAGAAGCTGAATGATTATTTTCCAGCGCATGAGATGAAGCATCCCGAACAGCTTGAAGCTTTGCTGAAGACACATCCGAACTACCATAAAGAGGAGACAGAGGATTACCTAATACTGTATGCGGAATTCCCCTCCTTCGTCTTCATTGATTATTTGCTCGTCACGTCCCAGCAGAGGGGCAGAGGCATCGGCACACAAGTGCTCGACATGCTGAAGCAGAAGAAGAAGCTCATTATCCTCGAGGCGGAACCATTGGATGCGGAGGATGAGGATACGCAGCGGCGGATGAATTTTTACTTAAAGAACGACTTTCGCAAAGCAGACCGGATTGTCTATACGCGGCAGGATGACGACGGCGACACCTTCGAGATGAAGGTGCTGTACTGGCCGCCATTCGAGGAAAGTCAGAAAGTAATTATGGACAAAATGAAAAAAGCGTGCCGAGAAATCCACAACTTCCGCGCCTATAAGTACTACGGCAGACCACTTGCTGATCCCGATGAATCGCTGCGGTTGAAGTCTTGAGCGAACGGGTAATACCAGCACGGTCCACTTTAACATCGTATACGAATCATGTGGAAGCCCCCAAGTCACGAATCGTGAAGTTGGGGGCAGGTTACTCGAGAGAGTATGCTATTATTAGCGAATCCACTCCACAATATCATTCAGCGGCTGGCGTGATTTCGGGCGCGGTTCGTTGACGCGGTAGCCGAATGCGGCCAAGCAGGCAACGCCGAAATGCTCCGTGTCGAGCACGCCTTCCTGCTGCAACAACTGCTCCAGCTGCTCGCGTTGGAAGCCTTCGATCGGGCAGGAGTCAATGCCAATCTGCGCAGCAGCTGTCATCATGTTGGCCAACGGTAGATACGTCTGCTTGCACGCCCAGTCGAACATCGCCCGCTCGCTCTCCATTAGGTTGAAATCTGTCTCGACGAACTTCTTATAGAGATCACCTAACATCGAGACAACCTCCTCCGGCATGCTATGCACGTCCCGCATCATATGCTGAACATAGGCTGCGTCGTGCCGCAAGTCCTTCGTCTTGCGTGCTAGCAGAATAACGAAGTGGCTCGCAGTTGGAAGCTGCCCTTGCGCCCCCCAGGATACGGCACGCATCTTCTCCCTCAGCTCTGGATTCTGCACAACGAGGAACCGCCAAGGCTCCAGCCCAACCGAGCTCGGCGACAGCCTGCCTGTTTCCAATATAAAGTTGAAGTCTTCCTCGGAAATCTTGCGGTCTGGATCGAACTCCTTGCACGCATGGCGATAATGATAGGCATCCAAAATTTCTTGCTTCTTCCCAGCTGCTACGTTGGCTTCACTCATTAGTTACATCCTCTCTCCGTATGGTTTCTTATTCAGAAGTCGGGTGTATCGCAAGCTTCCAACTCCTTACTGTAATCATACTGAATACAGTTAGCAAATGCAATACGAACTCGCTAGACGATTGTTATACGATTAAGCGTATGCTAGATTTAGATTTATCCCCCGCTTCTCTCGTTTGCTAGAAGAAATCTATCTAAGGATTTGCTACCTGCATTTCATACATCTATTTTTCGTTCATCATCGCCTTATGGCTGTCCTACCTGCAAAACATACAGTTAGTTACACCCTGTGGAGCTAATTGCGGCGAAAAGGCCACATCTAGCTGCACAATTTGCATGTAGTTGATGAAAGAAGCATGGAAACGACCATTTTACCTGCACAAAATACATCTAGATCCATCATCACCCTACTTGACCTGCTGCGAAAGCAGATTCACCTATACAACGCCCAGCCGAGCAGCTGGCTGGACATTCGACCTTATGAGCATAGAGCAGGACACTTCCTGTTCACCCAACGATAGAATGGAGGTGTTGTGCATGACTCCTTTTACCCAACAAGTGATTCAAATCTTACTAGACATACCTGAAGGTACGGTCATGACATACGGTCAGATCGCCACAATAGCAGGGAATCACCGTGGAGCTCGGCAAGTGGTGCGAATCTTGCATTCTTCGAGCCGGACTTACGATCTGCCTTGGCATCGTGTGGTCAACGCACGCGGCGAGATCGCGCTGAAGGAGGATGTCGCACGCAGTGAGCAAGCTTCTCTGCTGCGAGGCGAGAATGTCGAGGTCAGCGACAGCGGAACGATCGATCTTCAGCAGTATCTCTATTCTCCCAAGTAGCATGGAACACAAACAACCGAACTTTTGCTATGATAGAGCTAGTACGGCAGATGTGGCCGTCAAGTAGCTTTATATTTTCCCAAGAATCTATGTACATGATGGCACTGCCAATAAAGGACGGATATATCTATGCAGCAACACTCGATTGAATCCTATGCATTCATCCTCGAACAAGTACAACACCGCATGAAGCCAGCAACGATAGAACAAGGGTGGCAGTTACAGCAGACAAGGAAGGTCGATCGTATTCAACAGAGCTATGGGCGGCTTATATCAGCCGTATTGGATCGCGCGCTCTATGAGGTCCGCTTGGATGTGGCTGAAATAGCAAATAGTGAATGTGAATGCGGCCATGACGATTGTGCGCACATCGTTGCGGTCATATTCGAACTGTGCGCCCAGGAAGGCTACGCTATACTGCCCTTGAAGGAACGGTTACTGAACACTCAACAAGCAGATCATTCCGTAGTTGAAGCATCTGGCGCTGACCTGCGTGCCGATCAGCCTGCTGCATGGATGAACGTGCTCGAGCATTACTGGGCAAGCACTGTACAAGAGCCAATCACGAGACATTTCACCGCTTTCGATGAATCTCTCAAGCGCATCCTTCTGCCTGCTGCGAAGCAGTGGCCGAAGCTCCGCCAAGGGCTGTTCGGCATACAAGCTTGCTTGTTCTTCCTACACAAGCTAGAACAGCATGTACACGGCGATTCCTATGCATTCATGCGCGGTGCTTACTGGAACTTCTCCTCGTATGCAGATCAATATGCCAACCTGCTCATTGAACATCATCAGGCTCACAACTGGCGAGTAGCGCACGATAAGGACATGGAACAGCAACTTAACTTATTGTCAGAGTATCTTCACAAGCTTACATTACATGGTCATTCGAAATCCTTAGTCGACTGGCTATTCCTCTATCGCTTGCTGTGGGCTGGATGCTTGCATAACGAGACGCGCATTATTGCTGAGCAGCAACGGCTTCAGAAGAAAGCGGACGGTAACCGATTATCTGTAGTCATGCATACCCAAATCGTATTGGCCCAGGCACATTTCGATATTTTATACGGCGATGATGTTCAGGCACAATCCAGAATGGAAGCAATGGGACAGATGCTCCCCATCGAATTATATATGGACTACTTGAACACCTTCCTTTCCTCTAAGAATCGGGATCGTCTCATCCAGTGGCTGAATTGGTGTCGTCCCTATGTCATGCGGGGGTCGGAGTGGGGACAGGATACACTTCTTACTCTGTGGCATAGTGCCAAGATAGAGCTTGGAATCAAGCAGGAATTTGTACAAGCTATGAAGGAGCTGCTGCCCATTAGCTATCGTGATTACAGCGATTATCTGTTGGAGCGCAAGCAATTCCGGGAGTGGGTTGATCTTCAGCTGCATGTCCGCATGACTCCATTCGAATTGGATGCAGTCGAGTTAAGACGCGTGGAGCAAGCGGATATCCATCTGCTGCTGCCGCTCTACCATCAAGCGATCGAGCAGCTTGTCGATGCGCGCAAGCGCGAGAGCTATGCTGCTGCTGTACATTGCATGCTCGTCCTGCAACAGTTGTACAAGCGCTTGAACAAGGAACAGCTGTGGCAGCAGGTAGTCGATGGCTGGACGCAGCGATACAAGCGGCTCCGCGCGTTGAAGGAAGAGATGGCGAAGGGACAGATTGCATGAAGACAATAAGCATGGACTATCACGTGCATATCCAAAGGCTGGATAGCGGTCATTTCTTCCTATGGAATGAAGGGGAGGTTGAACGATGGAAGGCCGATCTATTCGCTTGGCATCAAGCGAGCTTCTACGGCACCAGTCTAGACTACAGCCTCGTGAACGGCAGGCGTGGCATTGTGCTTGATCCTTGGATGGCGATGGACTATCTCGCCGAGCCGCAGCCGCTTAGTCACATTGATGTAATCTGGGACGAGCGTACACAGCCTTACCTGCAGACAGCAAGCAGACTCAAGGAAATTGTGCAACATGGGTGGTACATGCCAGATCCGGCACGCTGGACGCAAGAACGTTCTGCATGGCGATTCGCCATTCCCAATAGTGAGCAAGCTCACTTCGATGCGGTCTTTCGTGACTTCTGCGAGCAAGCGGATGTCGAAGCGCACATTTGGTTGAATGATGCCTTGAGGCATCTGCTCGCCTTCGATCAAGCCGCTCATACAGCTTATAAGCAGGTGGTCGAGCAATTCCCGCTGCTTGCAAGTGACAGCCCCTTTCATGAGGCATTGGAAGACGAATGGTTGGAACAAGCAGGCTTCATCCAAGACAGTTGTCCGTTCCAACCATTGCTACAGCTGTGTGAGCCTGCTTCCGATGGCGCTGCCACATGGAGTTTGCGCATTGTGCTGCAAGACAAGAACAACGCAGAACATCGCGTCTTGCTAACGACGGACGGCTCTTCTATCGGCGATGCACCGCCAGTGGATTGGCGGCCGCTCATTCAGTCGTCGCTAGAGAAGGCGGCAGCCACATGGTTGCGCATTGTGCCGGAGCTTGCAGACCCTGCGCAACCCGGCGCTATTCGTTCGCATGCAGATGATGGATTCGTCTGGTATTTCCTCACTACTGGCAGCCTCCAGCTTGCGGAAGCTGGTATGAAGATACTGCTGCCGGAATGGTGGGATGTCACTAAGAAGAGCCATCCGGTCCTCAAGGCGCGGGTGAAGTCTGACACAAGATCGTCTACCGACAGCTTATTCTCACTAGATCAATTGATGACATTCGACTGGAAGCTGTCTGTCGGTAATGCCGAGCTGGACGAAGAGGAGTTCCTTCGACTGGTGGACAGCGGCAGCAATCTCATCAAGGTGCAAGAGCAATGGGTAGTTGTGGATGCTGCATATGTACTCAAGCTTCGCGAGAGAATGAAGCGTTATCGCAAGAACGGGTTAACGTTACGAGAGGTACTAGAGATGCAGCTGATCGGAGACAATGTGACAGCTGGCGGAGCCTCGCATAACGATGAACAAGAAGTCGTGCGCATCGAGGTAGAGGTAGATCACAGGCTCGGCGATTGGATTGCGCGATTGCAGCAGCTATCCAGCATTCCGCCTATTAAGCCGTCCGCGCAATTGCACACTAAGCTTCGTCCTTATCAGCTGACAGGCGCATCCTGGATGGCCTTCCTCGGTAGCTACGGCTTGGGCGGTTGCTTGGCGGATGATATGGGCCTGGGCAAGACCGTCCAATGGATCGCTTATTTGCTGCATAGGAAGGAGAACGGTCTGCTCACGCAGGGGGCTCCAGCTCTGCTCGTATGTCCGACCTCTGTGCTGGGCAACTGGCAGAAGGAATTGGATAAGTTCGCACCAACGCTGCGCTACTATGTGCATCATGGTGCGTCGCGTAAGAAAGCTTCGGACTTCCTCCCATCTGTGCAAGATGCGGATCTTGTGCTTACTACGTATCCGCTCGTCCATCCGGATTCAGCCGAGCTGCAGGCTATCCCGTGGAGTGCAATCTGTCTGGATGAGGCGCAGATGATCAAGAATACGCACACGAAGCAGGCTGCTGCCATTCGCAAATTATCGAGCCGCGTCCGGTTCGCCTTGACGGGTACCCCTGTCGAGAATCGACTGACAGAGCTCTGGTCGATATTCGACTTCGTCAATCCTGGATACTTGGGCACGATGAGCGCGTTCAAGCGGCAATTCGTCACACCGATTGAGAGAGGGAACCAAGAACGGCTCGCACAGCTGCGCCAGCTCATCCAACCGTTCATCCTGCGTCGGTTGAAGAAGGACCCTGCTATTCAATTGGACCTGCCGGAGAAGCACGAATCGAAGATGTATGTCGCCATGACTGCGGAGCAAGGCGCTGCGTATGAGCGGCACATTCAGAACTTATGGGAGAAGATCGATACACTGTCCATTATGGAACGCAGAGCATTCATCCTCAGCACGATGACTCGGTTGAAGCAAATATGCGATCACCCTGCATTGCTGCAATTCCCCGACAGTCTCGACGACCAGCTCGCGATCCGACCGGCGCTGTCTGTCAAAGCTGTCCGCTTACTAGAGATGGTGCGCGAGGTCAAGGAAGATGGCGAACGTTGCTTGATCTTCACCCAATTTGTCAAGATGGGCATGCTCATCCAACAATGGCTGCAGCAGGAGTTGCAACAGCCTGTCGACTTCCTGCACGGCGGCGTAACGAAGAAGAACCGCGATGCAATGATTGATAGATTCCAAGCATCTGCGGACGATTCGAGCGAAGCGAGCAGCGCACTCGTTCTTTCCTTGAAAGCAGGCGGCACAGGGTTGAACCTGACTGCAGCGAATCACGTGTTCCACTTCGACCGTTGGTGGAATCCTGCCGTGGAGAACCAAGCGACAGACCGGGCGTTCCGCATCGGACAAGCTAGAGATGTTCAAGTTCATAAGATGATTACGCTCGGAACCTTAGAAGAACGGATAGACGAGATGATCGAACGCAAATTCGGGCTAAGCCAGCAAATTACGAGCAACAGCGAAAATTGGATTACGGAGCTCTCTACAGAGGAATTGCGCGACCTATTCACACTTCGCAAGCAATGGCTGGAAGGTTAGGAGGGGATTCGATTGGCCAAGCGCAAGCAAAAACGATTGAAGCAGAAGCAGCAGCGGCATGATCGTGTCCAATCAAGCAAGAAGCAAGAGACCGGACAAGATTCAGCCGAATCGCGTCAAGCGAAGCAAGCCGGACGGTTGCCAGCCGACATGAAGCATTCCCCGGTTCAGCGCGCAGCCCCAGCCTGGAAGGAGCTGTATGTCGAGCTGGCACAATCCTTCAAGCGATGATGAATCGCCGAAGAGAACCGGTCTCTGCTGCCTGTGCAGCGCCGGTTCTCTTGCATCGCAATAGCTTCTTCAGCTATCGAGCCGATCACGCGCATGCCGCGCAAGCAGCTGGATCGTCGTATCATCCATCGGCGGATTGTGCAGACCGGCCCGTACGTCACGGTAATAGCGCTGCAACGGATTCGACGCTGACAAGCTGCGTGCGCCGACGACGCGCATCGCCAGATCAACGACATGGATGGCGGTGTTCGTCACCTTCAGCTTCGCTGCACCTAGTGCCGGCGCAAGCTGTTCCCGTTCATCGTCAGCGCTCTCGTCCCAGCTGCGGGCTACCTGGTAGAGCAAGCTGCGAGCCGTCATCAGCTCAAGCTCCATCTCACCGATCTTCTGCTGCACATTCGGCAGGTCAATGATGCTGCCCTGAATGCTGTTCGGCGAATATTCCTTCGCGAACTTGACCGCATACGCCTGCGCAGCCTGCGCTATACCCAGATAGCAGGCCGGAATATGGAGCAGCCAGCCGTTCGCCCGCCGCGGTCCTTGGTCGAACCGCTCGACCAAGTAATGGCGCGGAATGCAGACCTCTTCCATCACCAGATCATGGCTGCCGCTGCCCCGCATCGCGATGCTGTCCCACGTCTCCTCGATGCTCAGACCGTCTGCCGTGCGCGGCACAAGAAATCCCGCCTTGTCGTCGCTGTCCGCTATTGCAGCGCTGACGATGAAGTAATCGAGCACCGGCGACATCGTCGTGAACGTCTTCCTGCCGCTGATGACCCATTCCTCACCGACAAGCCTTGCAGTCGTCTGCGGCTTGCCACCTCGCGTCGGGCTTCCCGTCTGGCGCTCAGTTGAAGCGCCGTTCAGCAGTGCGCCCTTCAACACCTCGCCGCAGATGTGCGCGAAGATGCCTTCCTCCCAGATTCTCTTCTCCGCCATATTGAGCATAATGCCCATATGCCAGCCGATCGACAACGACGTCGAACCGTCTCCCTCTGCGATCTTCTCCTGCAGCCGAAGCATCTCATACAGTGAGATCTCCTTGCCGCCGTATTCGACCGGAACCGTCAGCGACGTATAGCCGGAGCGCTTCAGATCCTCTATGTTCTCATACACAAACCGATTCTCTTGATCGGCCACCGCTGCCCGCTTGGCAAATTGCCGGGACAGCTGATCCATATATGCCAGTTTATCTTCAAGCGTAGACAAGTCTTGAAATTTCATCATCATCCCTCCACATTTTATCCTAATACACGATTCCACTCTCGGGGCTGCTTTCTCGTACTTTCATAAAAAAACCAACCTCCCCTTTATTTTGCCACTCCCTTATATTTCATTCTAGTTTCGTCCATATTGGTATTGAACATCGAAGGGGGTAAGCATCGATATGAACAAGAATCATGAATCGGTCAACGAGTCAGAGAGCACCGATATGCTCACGAATCGGCAAGGGCACCCTGTCACCGACAACCAAAACGTCCGGACGGTCGGCAATCGCGGTCCCACGACATTGGAAAATTATGATTTCCTAGAGAAGATCAGCCATTTCGACCGGGAGCGCATTCCGGAACGGGTCGTGCATGCGCGCGGCGCCGGTGCGCACGGCTACTTCGAAGCTTATGGAACGGTCGGCGATGAGCCTATATCCAAGTATACCCGGGCCAAGCTGTTTCAGAAGAAAGGCGAGCGTACGCCTGTATTCGTGCGTTTCTCCACCGTCACACATGCGACCGGTTCACCGGAGACGCTGCGTGATCCGCGGGGCTTCGCCATCAAGTTTTATACCGAGGACGGCAACTGGGATTTGGTCGGCAACAATTTGAAAGTATTTTTCATCCGAGATCCGCTGAAATTCCCTGATTTGGTGCATGCCTTCAAGCCGGACCCCGTTACCAATGTGCAAGACGGTGAGCGCATCTTCGACTTCATCTCGCAATCACCGGAGGCCATGCATATGATCACGTTTTTGTTCTCGCCATGGGGTATTCCCGCCAATTATCGACAGATGCAAGGATCAGGCGTACATGCGTATCGTTGGGTCAATGAAGAAGGTAAGGGCGTGCTCGTGAAGTATCACTTCGAGCCGAAGCAAGAAATCAAAAACTTGACACAGCAAGAAGCTGAACATATTCAGGGCAAGAACTTCAATGTAGCTACACAGGATTTGTACGAGGCAATTGAGCGGGGGGATTACCCGGAATGGGAAATGTATGTGCAGATCATGAGTGATGATGAGCATGCCGAGCTGGATTTCGATCCGCTTGATCCGACCAAGCTGTGGTATAAGGAAGAGTATCCGTGGCTGCCCGTCGGCAAGCTGGTACTGGACCAGAATCCTTCCGATTACTTCGCCGAAGTAGAGCAAGCTGCATTCGGTACTGGTGTACTCGTCGATGGTCTGGATTTCTCCGATGACAAGCTGCTGCAAGGTCGGACATTCTCATATTCTGACACCCAGCGCTACAGGGTCGGCACAAACTATCTACAGCTTCCGATCAATGCGCCGAAGAAGGCTGTCGCCACGAATCAGCGAGGCGGCCAGATGGAGTACCGGGTGGACAAGGGCGAGCATCAGAACCCGCATGTGAACTATGAGCCGTCGATCATCGGCGGACTGAAGGAAGCGAAGCAGGTTGGCATGCCACATACGCCTTATGTGCAAGGGGAAGTCAAGCGGGAAGCGATCGACCGATCGAACAACTTCGGTCAAGCAGGTGAGACGTACCGGCGGTTGCACAACTGGGAGCGTGATGAGTTAATCCTTAATCTGGTCAACACGCTGAGGCCGTGCCGTAAGGAAATCCAAGAACGGATGATCGAGCTGTGCACCGCTTGTGACGCCGACTACGGCAAGCGGCTCGCAGAAGGCTTGCGCGCCGAGGACGGCATGGACATGGACGCTACGCATCGCGGAGCCATCGGCTCGACCGAATCCGAAGCAGCCGTCAAACAGGCGGAGCAGCTGGGACACTCTTCCGATCCCTATTGAGGCATACATGCCAAAAGGGCCTGACACGTATCCATAGACGTGTTCAGGCCCTTGCTATGTTTCTAATTATACAGAAACAGTCTGCAGCGTCCCTCTAGCTTGGCGGGCAGCCTCCACCATATTCGCGAGCGCCGCCTTCGTCTCGGCGATGCCCCTCGTCTTCAAGCCGCAATCAGGATTGATCCAGAACAGTGCCGGGTCCAGCACTTGCAGCGCTTGTTCAATAATGGCTGCCATCTCGGTCACATCCGGCACACGCGGGCTGTGAATATCGTACACCCCTAGGCCAATGCCGTTATCATAGCCTTCTCCGTCCAGCTTGTCGATTAATTCGCCGTGGCTGCGTGACGTTTCGATCGAGATGACGTCGGCATCGAGCGCACGAATCGCGTGAAGAATGTCGTGGAATTCGCAGTAGCACATATGCGTATGAATTTGCGTCGTATCCTTGACACTGGAAGTCGCAATGCGGAACGCACGGGTCGCCCAGTCGAGATAGGGCTCGCGATCCCGCTCCTTCAACGGGAAGCCTTCCCGCAGCGCCGGCTCATCTACCTGAATCATCTCAATGCCCGCCTCTTCGAGTGCGGCTACCTCTTCGCGCAACGCCAGTGCGATCTGGTTCGTCACTTGCTCCCGGCTCTGATCATCGCGCACGAATGACCAGCACAGTATAGTAATCGGACCGGTCAGCATCCCCTTCACCGGTTTCGCTGTCAGCGACTTGGCGTAGACGCTCTCCTTCACCGTCATCGGCTCCCGGAAGGCGACGTCGCCATAGATGACCGGCGGCTTGACACAACGCGAGCCGTAGGACTGCACCCACCCGTTCTGTGTGAAGACGAAGCCGTCCAGCTTCTCTCCGAAGAACTCTACCATATCAGTCCGTTCGAATTCACCGTGCACGAGCACGTCCAAGCCAAGCTCCTCCTGAAGACGCATGCACGCGGCAATCTGCTCCTGCATGAATGATTCGTACTCGTGTTGATCCCATTCGCCTCTGCGCCAGCGCAGTCGGGCTTGACGCACCTCCTTCGTCTGCGGGAAGCTGCCGATTGTGGTCGTGGGCAGTTGTGGCAGCTGCCACTTCTCCTGCTGCAGTGGTTGACGCTCGGCGAAGGCAAGGCCCCGTTGATCGCGCTGCTGCGCCCATTGAGCCTGCTGACTCGCCACGTCCTGACGGTTGCGCTGCGGCAGCGCACGGAACCGGGCGAGGCTGTTGCGGCTTGCCTCAAGCTCGCCCGCAGCTGCGGCAGGCTCGCGAAGCGCGCTGCCTAGCAGCTTCAGCTCGTCCAGCTTCTCATTGGCGAAGGCCAGCGCCTCGCGAATGACCGGGTCCAGCTTCTCCTCCGCTTGCGTCGACACGGGCACATGCAGCAGGCTGCAGGAAGGCTGGAGCACCATCCGCGCATAAGGCACCGATTGCGCGAGTGTATTCACCAGCTCCAGCTTGCTGTCCAGATCGGCGCGCCATATGTTGCGTCCGTCGATAAGCCCAACGCCGAGCCGCTTGTCCTGCGGGAAGCCGTGCTTGGCGATTGCCTGTAGATTCGCGCCACTGTCATGCACGAAATCCAAACCAATGCCTTGCACCGGCAGCTGCACGACCTGCTCATAGCGGTCTATCGCTTCAAAGTACGTTTGCAACATGATCGACAAGCTTGGCACGGCCTGTGCGATTTCCTGATAAATCCTTGTCACGAGCTCGATATCCGCATCAGACATATCCATGACGAGCACAGGCTCATCGATCTGCACCCAAGCGACACCATCCTGCTCCAATTCCTTGAGCATCTGCACATACACAGGCAGGAACTGCTCCACCTTGGGCCCGAGCTCCTTCTCTCCGAATCCCTTCGACAGCTTCAGGAAGGTATAGAGACCGACAACGACCGGCATGCCGTCGATGCCTGCCCGTTCCTTGGCGAACCGGTAAGCCTCCAACGGCTTGTTCTCGGTCAGCGACGGAGTCTGCTCTCCGATCTCCGGTACAATATAGTGATAATTCGTGTTGAACCACTTCGTCATTTCACACGCTGGCGCTTCACTGCTGCCGCGTGCCATCGCGAAGTACGTGGAGAGCGGCACCCGTCCGCTTGTATAACCGAACCGTTCCGGCACAATACCGAACATGACAGCCATATCCAGCATGTGATCATAATACGTAAAATCATTGACTGGGATGAGGTCGATCCCTTTGTCCTTCTGGAGCGCTAGCTGCTCCTGCCGAATACGCGCCAGCTCCTTCACCAACGCCGCTTCCTCCAGCTTGCCGGCCCAATGCGCCTCCAGCGCCTTCTTCCATTCGCGGTTGCTCCCGATTCTCGGGTAGCCTAAATTGCTAATTGTCAGCGTTTCTCCCATTGTGTATCTGCCTCCTATTTACTTCTATTTACTGTTGGTTTGAACCCGTTTGGCGAAAATACTACTTGCCCAGCTCCCATCGCCACTTTTACTATGACCGTATCATGAGTCGCACTACCCTCGTTCGCCCACCTAGCATTCGATCCAATTAGTGATCATTTCGTATGCTTATTTTCAGCACATTGCGCATCATCGGCTAATTAGTGATCAAAGTTGATTCTTAATTTCAGCATATTGCCCAGCATCGCCAATTAGTGACCAAAGTTGATGCATAATTTCTAGAAAATCCGCCACATGCCGAACTTCGGTCGAATTAGTGACCACATATGAACGCTAATTTAGAAATTGTGGCAACTGAGCCAAATTAGTGATCAGAAATGAGTACTAAATGAGATTTTTTGCGTAAACGGCATGCGTAGTGACAGGAATGAACGTTCGTCGAGTGAACATTTGTCTAGTGCCCGATCTGCGAACGATCGTCATCAACACAAAAAAAACGCCTTATCCCATAGTCAAGCAAGGGAAAGACGCCCAATCATCCATATATGTGGGTTGCCGTCTAACACCTCCCTATCTCCCGTAGGTAAACTCCCGCAGCACTCTGAGGCAAGCCGTTACGCTTCCCCGTATGCTGCAGGGCCAGACAAATGCACGCCGAGCCTTGAATCGCTCCGGCATCTGTATAGCAGTGTTGTCCAAACAGGCAGGTCTCCTGGCTTGCAGTATCATCGTCGGCAGCAGCCTTCCCGGTTGAATGTCTCAACCAGTGGCATAATAAGCTGCGACTTGAGTCCATTATGAAATGGACTCACTCTGCTGTCACAGTGGCGGGACCGCGTCGGAATTGCACCGAACTTCCCTATTAAGCTGGCTGGAACACTCGCTAGTTCCAGCCAGCACCTGTTTGCGCGAATATGCAATTGTAGGTATGCAGGCTAGGCGCCACAACGCCCGAGCTTACAGATCAAACTGGAAATCCTCATCTCTGAGCGGCTCAACGTGAACCGTACGCACATAGCCGTTACCCTTAGTGGAGAAGAAATCATGCTGCCGGGTATGCGTGCTAATGCCGTTCTGCACGATCGGGTTGATCTCCTCCTCCGGGAACATCGGCTCGCGCCCGAGATTGCTCAACGCCTTGTTCGCATTGTAGCGCAGGAACGCCTTCACTTCCTCGGACAAGCCAACGTTCGTATACAGCTCCTCTGTATATTGCTCCTCATTGCTGTGTAGATAGCGCAGCAGACCGAGGAAGGTTTCATCAGCCGATGCCCGCTCATCCTCATCCAGCTCTGCATAGATCTCCTGCGCCAATACCCCGACATAGAGACCGTGAATGCTCTCGTCGCGCAGGATCAGGTTGATGATTTCGCCGCTGCTCGTCATCTTGCCCTGCCCGGCCAAGTAGAGCGGATAGAAGAAGCCGCTATAGAACAAGTAGCTTTCCAGCAGAACCGATGCCGCCATAGCCAAATAGAGGTCCTTCCGCGTATGAATGGCGCTATAGTATTGGGAGATCGTCTCAGCCTTAATTTGCAAGTATCGATTCTCTTCCACCCAACGGAACACCCGGTCGATCTCTTCCTTGGACACGAGTGTGGTGAAGATACTGCTGTACGACTTGGCATGGATTTGCTCCATCATCCCCATGAAGCCGAGCACAGCCTTGCGCTGCAGCCCGTCCACATGCTCCAGAATCTTCGGCATGCCTACACCGCCCTGCACCGTATCCAGCAAAGTCAGACCGCCCAGCACCTTGATATACAACTCCTGCTCCGCTTCGCTCAAGGACAGCCAAGCCATCTTGTCATCGGACAGCGGAATCTCCTCTTCCGTCCAAAACTGCATAATATTCTGGTTCCAGAACGTCAGGCTATACTCATCATCAGGCCGGTTCCAGTTCACTGCTTTCATCGCATGTTCCTCCTGTATGTTCATCACTTGCTTGCAAAGTCAGTTCAGCGCGTCGCTGCGGGGCATCGCATTCCTTGTCACATCTAGCCTATGCTGCCGTCGCTGGCACTCGTCATCCTAGACAATGCTAGACAGAGCAGCTCACGCATTCCTCCACCGACAGATGATTCGTGCGCGTGTAATAGAGCGACTTCAAGCCTTTCTTAGCCGCATAAATATAATAACGAGCCAGCTGCCGAGTCGAAATATCACTGTTCACGTGCAGAATCGTAGATACGCCTTGATCGATATGCGTCTGAATTTCCGCGATTAGATCAAGCACCTTGAACGGGTCCATCTGGTAAGCCGATTTATAGTAAAAGAAATTGTCAGCACTCAAATACGGCATCGGATAATACGTAGTTGAGTTCGCATAAGTCCGTGTCTCGATCGGCTGTACAATCGGCATCACGCTGGATGTGGCATTTTGCACATAAGAGATGCTTTGCGTCGGGGCAATCGCCAACCGGTAGGCGTGGTACAAGCCGTGCTCAGCTACTTGCTCCTTCAGCTGCTGCCACTCTGCCGGTCCCGGCACGGAGATGTCCACGAACAGTTGCTTAACCTTGTCTGTCGATGGACGATAATCGGTCTGCTCATAGCGTGCAAAGTACGTGCCGTCCGCATAGTCCGACTGCTCGAATCCCGCGAATGTCACGCCGCGCTCTCTGGCGATCTCCATACTAGCTTCCAACGAATAGAAGTTCATCATCATGAAAAAAGTACGGGCGAAATCCCTGGCTTCCTCACTGTCATACGCAATTTTGTTCTTCGCCAAGTAGCCGTGCAAGTTCATCGCGCCGAGGCCGACAGCATGCAGCTCGCGATTCGCCTTGGACACACCGGGCGCGTTAGCCACATCCGTCATGTCGCTGACCGCCGTCAAGGCGATGATTCCTTCATGCACGGATTCACGCACCTTGCGATGCTCCATGACGTTAGCGATGTTCAGCGAACCCAGGTTGCAGCTGATGTCGCGGCGAATCGCATCCGCCTGTCCGTAGTCGTTGATTTCGGACGTCTCCTGCATCTGGAATATTTCGGTGCACAAATTGGACATCTTGATATCGCCAATTTGACGCAGCGCATGCACTTGATTGGCATTGCTCTTGTTCATCATGTACGGATAGCCGGACTCCAGCTGGATCGCGGCAATCTTCGTCAGCATGTCGCGTGCGCTCATCACCGCTTTCTTGCGCACCCGTTCGTCTGCCAGCAGCTGATCGTACATCTCGTCCATATTCATATCGTCCATATGTATGCCGTAAGCCTTGTAAATCGAGTAAGGTGCAAAGACGTGCAGCGGCTTGTTCTCTTCGGCAAGCTGATAGAACTTGTTCGGCACGATCAGGCCGATCGATAGCGTCTTCAAGCGAATCTTCTCATCCGCATTGATCTTCTTGCTGTCGAGGAACTCCAAGACGTCCCAGCCGAAAATATTGTAGTAAGCGGCACCCGAGCCCTTGCGTTGCCCCATCTGGTCCGCATAGGAGAAGGCGTCCTCCATCAGCTTCAGCACTGGCATGATGCCCTTCGCCGCTCCTTCTACACCCTTGATGGATTCGCCGCGTCCGCGCAGCTTCGACAGGTTGACGGCTACGCCGCCCCCGATCTTGGACAGCTGCATGCAAGTGCCGAGCACGTAATTGATCGAGTTAAGCGCATCGTCCATCTCCAGCAGGAAGCACGACACCATCTCCCCGCGCCGGCTCTTGCCCGCATTCAGGAAGGTCGGCGTAGCCGGCTGCAGTCGCTGCTCCATCATCGAGGCGGCAAGCTCGCGAGCCGTAGCCGCATTGCCGTGCGCGAGATAGAGGGCGACGATCGCCACCCGATCAGGATAGTGCTCCAGGAAGGCGGCGCGGTCATTGCTCTTCACCGCATAGTCGGTATAAAACTTGGACGCCGCCATGTAGGAAGCGAACTGAAACGGATAGCTGTGCGTCAAGGCGTAGATGTCCTCGACTTCCTCCGGCGTGTAGTGTTTATAGACATTTTCGTAGTAATCGTTATCGATCATATATTGCACCTTGGCAGCTGTGCTTGGGAACGAGATGCTCTTGCCGCGCACCTCTTCCATATAGGCTTCAACGGCCTCGCGGTCTTTGCCCAGCTGGAAGAAGCCGTTCGGATCACGCTGCATAATTCGGTTGTTCAATTCAATATGCCGCAATGCTGCTCACCCCTTGTGTAAACTGGTCCACATCTTGCCTAGTTCCGGAAAGCTCGAACTTACTGACGACAGGCACGCCGTATTGCTGCGCGATGGTATCCGCACTGGCTGCGAACCGTTCGCCCCAGTTGCGATTGCCGCTCGCCGACACACCGCACATGCGACGATGGTTGCGCTTCAGAAAGTCAGCTACGGTGTCCGGCACCTGACCGAAGCCAGTTGTATACGTTACTAGCACGAAGGGCTCGTCCAACGACAACTGATCGTCAATCTGGACGGCCGGCATATTCAGCTTATGGATGAACCGACGCACATTGCCCGTTCTCGAATCATACGCAATCAACATAGTGGATTGTCCCCTTTCGTTCCTCTTGCTCGCCGCTTGGGTGCCAGCACTCCTTCATTGCGCGGTTAGCCCGTTGGCTTCCTGCTGGTGTTCTCCTCTACTCTCCGTCAGCCAATGTTGCGCTCTGCGTGTGATCTCTTCTGCTCCTCGGTAGCCCTGACTTCCTGCGCGGGATCTCTTCTGCTGCTTCAACAACATTGCTCCATACTTCTGCCCATCGCCGTGTGCCAGCGCATGTGCCTTCTGCCTACCTCTGTGCTCTAACGGAAATTGAAAGCCGCTATCTGCTGTTTTTTGCACATTCTCTTTTCTAACGGAAGTCCCAGCCTCTTAGCCAATGAAAACAAGCTGTATCAGCCTGAATTGTTCGGATTAAGGTCTTCTGGCTTCCGTTAGAAATCGATACTCGCCGAAATCAGACTCTAAGAGTCTCTAATTTCCGTTAGCATGCGCGCGGCCATCGAAAAAAGGCGCATCCGGCCAACAGAAGGGCCGAATGCGCCTTTGCGAATATACGATGTATGAAGAGCCACACGCAAAAGACGAAGCGGACACCTACCTGTTCACCGCAGGGTTGTGTCTAACATGAACAGGCAGGTCTCCTGGCTATAGCATCCACATATCCGTTCCCCTTCCCAGCTTGCTTGTGAGCCAGTGGTATGTTGAACGGATACTTCGCTAATACAGTGGCGGGACCGCGCCGGATTCGCACCGGACTTCCCTATTAAGCTCTTCATTCGATATAGAATGAAAATCACCTGTACATACTATATGTAGTTGGTAATTAACAATCTATATCAATAACTTGTATTTGTCAATGTAAATTCGAGCAAGATGACAGGTGCGCAAATTGCCAAAACTAGCAATTGAACGATTCATAATGCGGTGAGGGCACCAGCAACTAGGATAGAGAAATTTTCTTCTCTACGATGCTGCCATCCGTGAGATGGACGACCGCTGTCCACTCCTTATCGTCGGCTGTCATGATCCACGCATCCTGAATCCAGGTCGTGTCATTGCGAATCATGAACGGCTCATTGAAGGCCAGATCGACAAGCTCGCCATTGCGGTAAAATTCCACGTAATCGATTCGTTCGGGGTACAAGCTCGCCAGACGAATCCAGCGCTTGTTGTCCACAGTCATATGCTGCTCGAAGCCCTGCAGCACGAATTGCTCATCTTCCGTCAATGGCTGCAGCTCAATACCTAATCCTGCAGCCATACGGCGGGCGAAGAATGTATCCTCTCCCTCGGTGATTCCCCAATCTGCTGGCGGCTCCTGCTTCGTCAGGTTGTTGTAGTAGCCCCATGAAGTGGCGGTCTTGTAAGCGACCTCGATCATACCGATGCAAGGTGAATCCTCATTGCACACAATCGGCTTGTTCTGCTTCCAGCCGCGCACCTTCTGAATCATGTTGTAGTATTCCTGACGTGTGCAGTTGTTGGCATGAATCAAGATGACGTCGCTGGCGCGCGCTACTTCCTCATTCGTCGCACCGCCCATCAAGCTGGAGCCTGTCGGCATGCCGCCCGAGCTTTCTCTTGCCAGATCGATCAAGGACGCCATCCCTTGATGCGAGCTAATGATCGGATAGGCTAGAAATCCGGCGATCTCATACTCGTTGGCCACCTCAATAATCACATTCGTATAGCCGCCCTTTTTCAGAATGCCGCAGGCGGTCTTGATTGCATTGCGTACTGCTTTCCCGTCGCGCAGCCGATGAATCTGCGCTTGGTAGAACAAGCTGACGATGACGACCATGCCGATCTCATCAGCAGCCTTCAGAAGACGGTGTAGCCGCGCTTCGTAAGCCGGGTCGAAGGACAGACCGTCCTCGCTATACGGGTTGTTGTCGATCGAGGACCAGTCGTCTATCGTGAATACCGGACCGCCCCCTTGCAATCCAACGGTAATCGCTCGCAGGCCGTGTGCGTACCATTCCGGCAAGGCTGCGATGAGCTCGTCCGTATGCTTGTCGGGATCGAACGTCTCCCGTCCGAAGCGCGCGAATCGCTCACGATCCGCGCGATCGTCGAACACGCCTTGAATGAAGCGGGCATTCATGAGCAGGCCGTGCGTAGCAGCCGGACTGTTCGGAAGCTCGGCATAGGTCAGCATGCCGTTAATTAGAAATTTCTCGCCGTCGATGCTCAGTTGTGTATTGTTTGCCATGTAGGATCCGCCTTTCTGCGTTCAAATTTGGTCATGTATGAAGATCATTGTACGGAATAGCCCGCACGCAGCAGCAGGTTGGAGAAGCGCTGGTTCTCCCCTGTCCGAATGTACACCTTCGCTGCTCGGGATTCAGCCTTCAGCTGCTCATTCGCTACGACCGACTGATTTTCTTCTGGTACTGTCTGCTGTATGAGTTGATGCAGCGCGGGGTTGAACGACGCCAGCTCCTCTGCATACGTCACGTGCTCCATGTGCATATCTTGATGCAAGGCTGCAAGCACCTGCTGCATGCTCGGAATGCCTCGCACAAGGGCCAAGTCAATGACTGTCGCTTCTTGCGGAATGCTGGAAAGGCAGGAGACGACCGCCAGCAGATCTCCATGACCGAGTGCTGAGATACAGCCGCCGAGTTCCTGATGGACAATTCCTGTTCTACGCATGATCGTTGCCCTCCTGAGTGAAATACATACATAGGTAGAGTCCATTTCATCATGATACCTTCTGCAGATTCCGTCACTCTTGTTTCCATACATACGTACTGCTCTATTGCAGATGATGCATGCTGCTTTTCATTCGCACATGATGAAATGGACTGAAGATTGGATAGATTGGTTAGCTCTTCATACGTTAGAGGATACTGCGGGCGTACGCCACACTTTGGCGAATCCACTCGTCCTCTTGCTGCAAGGTTTCCTCGATGCTGCTATATGGCGGCATCCACTGCTCCAGCACCATCGGCAGGTGCTTCCCTCGCTGTTCGAGTTCGTCGAGGATCGTCTGAATTTGCTGATCCCCTGCACCGAGCGGCGCTCCTTCGATCAGTACACCTACACCGTCGGGATGCGCGCTCATCCGGTAATCCTTCATATGCAGCGATATGGCATAATCGGCAAGCTGCCGCACCGTTTCCATCGGCCACTCCTGCTGTACAATCGAATTCGCTGTATCGAGGCAAATCCCAACAGATTCATCGTCGATTGTGCGCACTAGCCAGAGCAGATCAGCGGATGTCATCGTAAAATGATTTTCAATCGCGATCGCTACACCCGCCTCCCGAAATGCGGGGAGCACTTCTCGGATAGCGTCTGCTGCCTCCTCTCGGGTTGGATGCGTGTCCGTTGCGTGCGGTGTAATGCGCAACAGCTTCGCGTCCAGACGCTTCGTAATCGCCAAGTACTGGAGCATCCGCTCCGGTCGGGCACCGGCTGTTCCGGTCTCCAATGTGACGCCGTGTTGCCGAGCGGTCTCCCGGGTCTGATCCAACACCTCTTCCCCATATGGACTTAGCGGTAAATTATCGGCAAACTGCACAAGGTCAAACCCGAGCTTCGCCGCCTTCCCCACCAGTTCTACGGGACCTAACGGATTCGGGGGCTGCACTTTGTCATTGCCAACCGCATAGCGAAATAAGAAACTTCCTGCGCCTAATTGCATCGGTTCGCTCCTCCTTTGGTCTATTAAAATAACTTCTTGAACAAGTAGTCGAAGGAACGAGCAGGCACGCCTTCATCAATTAACGCCTGAATTTCCTTGCGTCCGAGCTTGTCTATAATCTCCTTCGCCTTCTCCATAATGCGGAAGGTCACCGCGAAGGCTTCTGCCGAATCCCCATTGCGGCTGTACACATCATAAGTGAGCCACCCGGACCAATTCATCCGATCCAAGTAATAAATCGTCTCCACCAGGTCCCACAAATTAACGGAGCCCGGCAGCATATCCCAATCCCAGAAGCGGTCGTTGTCGTTAAAATGTACGTAGAACAACCGTCCCGCATCATGCGCCATGCATGCCATTGCGGCAGGGGTTTCCCGCGCACCGAGCGCATGTCCGACATCCATCGTCACCCCGACGTTATCGAGTCCAACCTCATTACACAGATGGAGCGTACGACCCATATCTGCCAGGATGATGCTATTTCTGACCTCGTACGGCTTGTATTCCAAGCTGAGCTTGATGTCTGGACGGTGTTGGGCCGCTGCGCGGATGCTCTCCACTAGCCAGCGCCATTGCTTCTGGTAATCGACTTGGAAGTTGTAGTCGTGTCCGTCGATTAGCGGACAGCAAGTAATCATATCGGTGCCGAGCTCGGCAGCCAGATCCATCGCGTTCTTCAGATATTGCATAGCCTCCGCGCGGAGCTGCGGGTCCGGGTTCGTGAACGAGCCAAGACGCCACTTTGCCTCACCCTTCACATTGACGTTCACGGCAGATACCGGCAGTCCTGTGTCGCGGATTGCTTTCACCGTTTCGCCGGGGTCGGCGAAGTCCTGCGGATAGACGACCTCAATCCCTTCAATACCGGGAATGCTCGCCGCTACCTTCAGGTTGTCGAAGAAGCTGCGCGCTGGCTGATACTCATGGAACCGGTCAGCATAACGGCCTAGAATTGGTACGATAATCGAATTTTTCAGTTGCATGGGCAATTCCTCCATTTTGGTATAAGTGTTGGTTGTGCGATTGGATACATTGTATACAATGAACGGTGCGGGTAGATACAAGAGACTGCCTCTCTACTGCCCTCACCGGGATAACCGTGTGGTGCGGACGCCTCTTCTGCTGCATAGCTGAACGGCTATTCTTCCGGGAACCACTTGGCATGATCACATGCCATTCGTACGGAAAGTGTGGCAAGATCATATATCTGTTCAATGTGAAGAGTTCTTCCCATCACGTGACCTTAGATGCGGCGAACTCGTCTACGCTCGGTACCCGCGTTCGGTACCGAGAGCTTGCTGAGCGAACTGCCGCATTTACTCCATCTCTGCTTCCACGTTCGGCCAGCTCGATTCGTGAATGTTTGGAATCGTCTTGCGCAGGTGCTCGACCATCAGCTTCTCTGCTTGTTCCTCATCTCGCTCCTCAAGCGCATCCAGAATCGCCATATGCTCCGGGTAAGTTTCTTCTGGTGAACGAAGAATCCCTTTGCTGAACGCTAGGGCGAACACGTGTGTCTGCGTGAAATTCTGGTGCAAAATCGGGTTGCAGCTTGCCTGTACCAATCGGGTATGGAAATCCACATCTGCCTTGCGATATGCCTCGAGATCACCGCGTTCGTTCCACTTCTTATAGGCGGAAGTAAACAACGTTCGCAAATAAACAATCGTCGCTTCATCCATCATACTAGCGGACAGGCGGCACGCCAGTCCCTCCAACGCCGCTCTCACTTCCCAGACAGAGATCAGCAAACTACTCGATATGCGGCGAACCATCAACCCTTGTGATGTAGACTCCAGTAGATAGTCCCGCTCCAGCTGCGCCAACGCTCGGCGCAATGGCGTTCGACTAACCCCGATCCGCTTGGCAATTTGATCCTGAATAATGAGATGACCCGGCTTCAAATCCCCGTTAATAATTAACTCTTTCACTTCGTTATACACTTTGCGTTCCAGAAATCCGCTGTTCGCTACACGAGACACAAGTTCATCATCCTTCGCCACTAAAGTTCCCTTACTCCCACTGCACATCCAAAACACACATAGCGTGCTTATCCACTCCACACATACACAATGATACGTGACAGCGCTCATGAGAACTGACCCGCTTGCGAGCGCCACGTGTGCTCTATAGACAGTCGGACTTTGGCTAGTACTGCATTCACTGTTTACTCTTAGTCCATCGGATTGTGACTAGTACTGTACGCACTGTTTGCTCTTAGTCCGTCGATTGTGACTAGTACTGTACGCACTGTTTGCTCATAGTCCATCGGATTGTATTCATTGTATACAATGGTGTTGGATCTATTATAGGCATAACACTCAGGAAGCGTCAAATGGGAATCGTCTCTCTACATATGGCCACCATCATCCGAAGTACGGTGAGCATAAGGAGTCGTTATCTTCATGAACAATTGCACATGCTCCATATTGCAAATTGTTCCAGCACCAAGTGCCTGTATCCGCAGTATTAGACTCGTCCGCCATACCTGATGATGGGAACACCTCGCGGTCTTGTGAGTGGTTGTAGCTGCTAGTTATGATACCTCTACCCTTATTTAAGGGTAGCAAGTACATAAATATGTGCGAAATGCGGGTGATTTCCGCGATTACTTACCCAACTACCTATAATATGGGAAGCTGGCGTTCCGATTAAGGGTAGTTGAGTAAGTAATCGGCTGTTTTCTACGTATTATGTGCGAAATTAGTGAAGCTGCTACCCTTAATTAGTGGAACTGCTACCCTAATGCCGCGTCGTGAACGCTGATCGGTCCGATGAGCATGAAACATGAGCTCCGAGTATACTGCTACGGAAAACTGCTACGGAAACGACCGCCCCCGAGTCCATTGTCATAATGAAATGGACTTAAGGGCGGTCGTATACGCAAGTGCATCCGATATTCTAAACTGGCTGACTGCTCCGACACATACGAAGCGCAGATTCGCGGCTGCCGTATAGCTCGTATAGCTGTGCCGTAGACCCAGCCTCAGCTTACCAAGCGTACGCTTGCGGCGCTTCGCCGCCGGGGCCGGGGAAGATCTCATCGAGCTTCACCAGCACTTCGTCGCTGAGCTTCAATTCGACGGCGCGCAGCGTATCCTCGAATTGCTTCAAGGTGCGCGGCCCGATGATCGGCGCGGTCATGGCTGGATGCGCCAGCGTCCACGCGAGCGCGACGTTCGCCTCGGACTCGCCGAGCTCCTTGCACAGCGCGGCGAATTGCTCCAGCTGCGGGCGCAGCTTCTCCAGCCGCTCGGTCTGGCGCGAGGTGCGGGAGCCCTTCTCCGGATTGAGGAAGCTGCCGCCGAGCGCTCCGCCATCAAGCGGACTCCAAGCGATCACGCCGATGCCGTGCTCTTCTGCGGCTGGCAATACTTCCAGCTCAGGCAGACGGCAGAGCAGGCTGTACTTGTGCTGCTCTGATACGAGACCGAGCATGCCGCGGGCTTTCGCTTCATATTGTGCTTTCACTAGATCGCGACCAGCGAAGTTGCTGGCGCCTACATAGCCGATCTTGCCTTGCATCGTGGCGATGTCGAATGCCTTCCACAATTCATCCCAGGACACATTACGGTCAATGTGGTGCATCTGGTAAAGTTCGATATGGTCCGTCTGCAAGCGACGCAGGGAATCCTCCAGATGACGGCGAATCTTGAATGCAGACAAGCCGCGCTCCTCATTCGGATCGATGACTGGGTCCTGCATGTTGTTGTACACCTTCGAGGCCAGAATCACCTTCTCCCGACGTCCGCCGCCTTGCGCGAACCAGCGTCCGATTATTTCCTCAGTCCATCCTTTGTGATCCTTGCCGCCATATACATTGGCCGTATCGAAGAAGTTCACACCGGCGTCCAAGGCTGCATCCATAATGCGAAACGCTTCCTTCTCCTCCGTCGTCGGTCCGAAATTCATCGTGCCCAAGCATAAGCGGCTGACCTTCATTCCGGTTTTTCCCAGGTACGTATATTCCATGTTCCAAACCTCCATTTTGTATGGACTTGTCTTCCACTTTCATTATAGTAGACTGCTGCCGCTCGGGTAAGAACTGAAATATCCTATACTAAGTCAAGCCTGCTTAAGTACCTGCGCGCCGTTGCCGCTGCTACAACAGATGCATCTTCGCCTCTGCCTCGTCCCAAGGGACGGTGTAGCCGACGCCCTTCGCACAGAAGATCGACGATGAGCTGTACAGCGGATCAGCGTCCTTCCGGTAGTTCTTGCGCTCAATGATCTCCTGTTCGTTATGGCAGCGGTCGTAGCCGCCGAAGACAGCATGGAATGTACCTTTGCCATGCGTAATCGCCGCAAGATCAGCCGCATATCGCATCATCGTGGCTACAGGCGCTCGCCCGATAATCACCGCCTGATCACCTACCGTCTCGGGCGGATCGAATGTCCCGGATGCCTGCTGAATGTCCGACAGTACTCTGCCGAGATGGTCCAGCTCCACCTTAATCTTGAACGCATAATATGGCTCCAGCAGGATGTTCGCTGCCTTTTCCAACCCTTGTCTAAGCGCACGATATGTCGCCTCGCGGAAATCCCCGCCATGCGTATGCTTATTATGCGCCCGTCCGGTCAGCAAGGTCACCTTCACATCAGTGAGCGGTGATCCGGTTAGCAGGCCATGATGGTCACGCTCGAACAGGTGGGTTTGCACGAGATTTTGGTTGCCGACACTCAAGGCATCAGTGTGGCATGCATTCGCAAAGCAGATGCCGCTGCCCCGCTCTCCCGGCTCCAGACGCAAGTGAACCTCAGCGTAATGCTTAAGCGGTTCGAAGTGGCCATAGCCGTTCACCATATCCGCAATCGTTTCCTTATACAGAATCTCCGGCTCACCGAATTGGACATCGATGCCGAAGCGACCTCTGACAAGCTGCTGCAGCACTTCGAGCTGGATCAGTCCCATTACGTGGATATGGATTTCCTGCAATACCTCTTCCCAGACGACCGCAAGTGATGGGTCCTCCGCATCCAGCATGCGGAAGGCGCGGAGCACCTCCTTCACATTCCAGGCTGCGTCGAAGATCACCTTCGCTTGCATAGTCGGCACCATGTCGAACACGGCTTCTTCCACATGAGCGCCCAAGCCTTGTCCCACTGCCGCTTCGGTTAGTCCCGCTGCAGCGAATAGCATGCCGGCACGTACTTCGTCCACTGTCTCATACTTGCTTCCGTTATAGACGCGGAGCTGTGTCACCTTCTCGCATATTTGCGATTCGCCTTCCCCGTAGCAGATCTCATCCCGCATCTTCAGCTTTCCACTAAGCGCCTTGATGAACGTCAGCCGCTGCCCTTTGTCATCATGGCGAATCTTGTACACGCGACCGCCGAATGGCGTGTGATCGTCATAATTCGTCCTTGCGAGCCTGTACAGCTGATCGAGAAAATCCGTCACACCTGTATCCTGAAGCGCAGAACCGTATGCGCAAGGAAACAATCGATGCTCGTTAACCAGTCGCTGCATTACCTGCAACCCATATGTATAGTCTGCCTTGCCTTCCAGATACGATTCCAGCAGCTGCTCATCGCGTTCAGCCAACTGCTCCAGCAAGGCGTCTGTCAGCTGTCCCTCCCCGAATTGCCCCGTGATGAGGCAGGCGTCTGCGGTCAGCTGTGTGCGAATCTCGTCCAGTACCTTCTCCACATCTGCTCCGGTACGATCTATTTTATTGAGAAAGAACAACGTCGGCACCCGATGCTTGCGCAGCAGCTGCCATACGGTTTCCGTGTGCCCCTGCACACCCTCGACAGCGCTGACGATCAAGATTGCGTAATCAAGCACTTGATTCGCCCGCTCCATCTCCGGTGAGAAATCGACGTGCCCCGGCGTATCGATCACATAGAATGTCGTGTCCCGATACGTCATGACGGCTTGGTCGGCGAACACGGTAATGCCCCTTGCCCGTTCGATATCATGGCTGTCCAAGTAGGCATCCTTATGGTCAACTCTCCCCCGCTGCCGGATGCTCTGTGTATGATAAAGCAGCTGTTCAGCGAATGTTGTCTTGCCCGCATCCACATGTGCGAACATGCCAATCGTAATGTGCAATGATGTCACCTCATTTGTGTAGCTCAAGTCTGCTATTGCGGATGGTTCAATTATAGCATGCTGTGACCCATCGCGAATTGTAACAGACACTTTACAAGGAAATAGATTCTTTTTGTCGAAATAAGGAACTATGAAAATATCTGCCAAGAAAACACTGCTGATCCTGCTTACCTTTCTCCTTATCTTAACAGGCTTCCGCCTGCTGTGGATTCAATTGTTCAGCGCACCGGAATTTCCTGTTGCCAAGCAAGGGGAACTGGATCTGCGCACAGCGGAGCAGCTATCGAATTATACAGTCAGTCTGGACGGCGAGTGGCTGTTCTATCCGAATACTGGGCTCATACATAACGAGGATGTAACGTCAGAGCATAATCGCACAAGCACTTATATTAATGTTCCAGAGACACAGACCCTGCCGAACAAGGAGGGCGTTGCACAGACATATGGCTATGGTACCTATCACTTGCGCATTAAGGTAGACCCTGATATCGGGGATCGCTACGCCTTACATATACCGTCCGTTCGCAGCGCGTCCGCCTTATATGTCAATGGAGAGCTGCTCGCCCAGAGCGGACAGCCTGCACCAGAACAACAGGATTATGCCGCAATGGATATCCCTCGTACCGTGTCCTTCACATCAGAAGCTGATGTATTGGATCTCGTGCTTGTAGTGGCCAATTTCGATGATCCCAACAAAGGCGGCATCATTCAGTCGATCGAATTCGGGCTGGAAGACCTGGTGCGCAGTCATGTCCAATTAACCGAAGAAATCGTTCGTATTTCCTGTATTATCTACTTGCTCCATGCTGTGTACAGTCTGATTCTATACTGGACTAGCAATCGGGACAGCCGTCTCTTGTACTTCTCGCTCATGATCCTGTGCATTATTGTCTCAACATTGTACACTGAGCGTGTGCTGTATGCGTGGTTGCCCATGCCTCTCGAATGGAGCGTGCGGATCGAATTCGCGGTCATTGCCTCCGGCGGCTATTTCTTGCTGCAATGTGTCCGTCACCAGTTGACCGATGCATGGCGGCGCAAAGTGATAGGGACAGCTCGCAGCTTGTGGATCGTCTCCTTGCTGTTGATTGCCTTGCTGCCTACTTCATTTATTCTACATCTCAATATGGTGTTCCTGACTATGATGCTCGCTCCTTGCTTCCTGGTCGTGCAGCTCATGTATCGCGCCACTCGTACAGTGAATCAGGACAATCTCTTCTTGTTGCTAGCTGCCGCAGCCGCCATTGGGAGCCTTGTCTGGTTAGTAGTCATTTATGTGCGCCATATCCCATTCGTCACGTATCCGTTCGATCTGGTTGTCGCCTTGATCTGCTTCTCGATTTATTGGTTTAAGCAATTTTACCGTGTATTAGAGGAGTCACAGAAGCTGTCACAGAAGCTGCAACAGGCCGATAAGCAGAAGGATGAGTTCCTGCTAAGAGTAGCTCATGAAATGCGGAATCCACTGCACGGGATGATCAACTTGTCACAATCCTTAGCTGCGCATACTACGATTCGACGAGACAGGCAGCGTGCCACAGAGGTTGACTTGCTCGTTACCGTAGGGCGACGCATGAACTATCTGCTGAACGACTTGCTCGATTTCGCCCGACTGAAGGACGACCGAATCGTTCTCACTCCGACTGCCATCGATATCAGGAGCGGAACAGATGCGGTTATGGAGATGCTGAGATACTTGATTGCGAGTAAGCCTGTTCGCTTGTATAACCACATTCCCGATTCGTTCCCGAAGGTCGCAGCCGACGAGAACAGATTGACACAAATTTTGTTCAACCTATTGCACAATGCAGTGAAATTTACAAATGAAGGTGAAGTTACGGTTCATGCTGCAATACAGGACGGACAAGCACACATTACGGTTGCCGACACAGGCACGGGGATCGAGGAGTCTGTCATCCACCGCATCTTCGAGCCCTATGAACAAGGGACAATTAACGGATCGGAGAACGGCGGATTCGGATTGGGGTTGAGCATCTGCAAGCAGCTTATCACGTTGCATGGCGGCACACTAAAGGTCCATTCCGAACTCGGCAAAGGAGCTGCCTTCACCTTCACCTTGCCGCTGGCCACTGACGGCCTTGATCAAATGCGAAGTGCTCCGCTGATCGATGACCGAACGAATAGGCAGCTTGCAGCAGGCTATCATACGGAACAACCGCACCAGACACGTCCCAGTATGGGTCGTCATCGTCTGCGTATTCTCGCCGTCGATGACGATCCAGTAAACCTGCAAGTGTTACAGAGCATATTCTCTGTCGATAAATATTTCCTAACGGTTGTACATAGCGGGAAGGAAGCGCTAAGCAGATTGGACAGCGGGGAATGGGACCTCGTCATTGCAGACATTATGATGCCAGAGATGTCGGGCTACGAGCTGACCTCGCACATTCGTGCGCATTATTCCATGTCAGAGCTTCCCGTATTGCTTCTGACCGCTTACAACAGAACCGAGGATATCGAAGCAGGCTTCCGCGCTGGAGCCAATGATTATGTTGCCAAGCCTGTACAAGCTACCGAGCTGAGGTCTCGCGCACAGTCGCTAGCCAACTTGAAGCGTTCTGTTACAGAGCGGCTTCGTATGGAAGGTGCTTGGCTGCAAGCGCAGATCAAGCCGCATTTTCTCATCAATACGTTCACGGCAATCGCCATGCTAGGCAGAGTAGACTTGAATCGAATGGATAAGCTCGTACAGGAGCTGTCCCAATATGTCCGATTAAGCATTGATTCTCACAATATCGAAGGGATGACCACAGTAGGGCAAGAACTGCAGCTTGTGCGCGCATACTTATTCATTATGCAAGAGCGCTTCGCTGGTAAGCTTACGATCATCTGGGAAGTAGCACAATGTGAGGAGCTGCCCATCCCTCCGCTCACGATTCAGCCTTTGGTGGAAAATGCACTGGAACACGGCATCTCGCCTAGTCAGTCTGGCGGGGAAGTGCGCATACGCGTAGAGGAGCTCGCCGATCGTTATGTCATTTCCGTTGCAGATAATGGGAAAGGGATGGATACAGAGACGGTGCAAGCCATCTTGCAGCATGCTAGTCACTCTAGAAAAGGAATCGGCTTACGCAATACAGATCGTCGCTTGAAGCGGCTATACCAGCGTGGTCTGCGTATTCAATCCGCTCTCGGAGCAGGAACGACAATTGGATTCGTCATTCCGAAGTCTGCACACATTCCTAACGATTCCCTATAGCAAGAGGAGCTGAAGGCAAGGAGTAAGTCACTCCTCCTCCAGCTCCACATAATGCTTCAGCATCGACAGCTTGTTCTCCCAATAGCGCTCGTAATAGGCAAGCCATCGCTTCAGCTCAAGCAGCGGTTCCGGGTCCAGCTTATACCGCCGTTCCCGGCCGACCTTGCGCTCGCGCACTAAGCCTGCATCAGCCAGAATGTGCAGGTGCTTGGACACCGCCGTTCGGCTAATCGTAAAGTGTCCGCTGATCGCGGTCACCGGCATTTCCTGCTCGTCCAGCAGGCGCAAGAGGCGGCGCCGGGTCGGATCAGCGATCGCTTGGAACACATCAGGCTTGTTCGATCGGGCCGTATCCATGTTACCCCTCCACTTGCTCACCGAGCTTCTGAACGAGTCCGACCCAGCCCTGATTCATGCGCTCGCGCACTTCTCGATGGCTCTGTCCGAACTCCGTCACCTTGTCAGCATCCCAGCCGCTATGGATTAAGGTGAAGGCCGTCTTGCCCTCTGTTTCTTTCAATTCGAATGTTACCGTCCAGTCCTTCCCCCATTGAAACTTCACCAAGCTGTGCGGCACCACTTCCAACACCTTGCACTGCGACTTCCCGAACGGACCGGAGTCCATCTCGAATTCGTAGCCTGGCTCCGGCTTGAAGTTGTTCGGCATGAACCAAGCTGCAATTCCTTCCGCTGTAGCTACCGCGTCCCATACTTTACTGACAGGGGCATTGAATACTTGCGTCTGGCGAATATCTGGTACGGCATTGGCATCTTGTGCTGTCATTGAGCTATCTCTCCTTCGTGAAATTCGTAAGATTACTGCCTTGCTAAGCTGTAGGTTGTCCGATCAGTTGTGAAACCATTTGGTTTCATTTCATAGTATACGAAACCTATAGGTTTCGTGTCAAGCGCTGACAATATGTTGTAGACTGATTTAATATCGCTCAATCAAGATTCACACCCTTACTCAGGACATAAATTCCATTAAGTGAGAATTTGTGCTATTCTAGCAATTGTATAGGTGTTTCATATAAAAAAACCGAAGGAGGCTGCCTTGGACACTTTCACAAAATATTCTAAATATTGGATTATTCTCATGCTTGCAACAAGCCTTGTTGGATGCAGCCTTGCCCCAACAGTGGAACGCGACGACTTCAATCCAGATCAAAGCTATACACTAACCATAGGACACTATCGCGAACAATCTTTTTCCCAAAGATATGGGGCTCTCTTACAGGAATTTTACCCCAATGTTGACATACAAATTATCGACGATGGCTATCAGGATTCCCTATATCGAGGAGAATTGGCACAATGGGTTGACTCACACTCCCCTGATCTCATTATCTTACCATCCTTATCGAGTTACACAGAGTTGGCCGAACAAGGCTACCTGTACGATTTGCAGATACTGGCCGAAGAAGAGATTATAGATTTCAATAACTTCATTCCCACAGTGCTGGTAACTGTTCAAAACCAGTCGAACTCTACTCTCTATGGCCTACCGACCAATTTCAGCAGCGAAGCTCTATTCGTCAATCAAACCTTGTTTGAAAAGGAAGGTGTCCCTCTCCCTAATGAAAATAGCAATTGGTATGAACTATTACAGCTTGCTCAACGTTTTGGTGGCAATGACAAGAACGCTGGATGGATGAACCGAAGGGCTAACCCGTTTGGACTTATTTGGCAAATTGCTGAAAGTGAAGGTGTCACTTACTGGGATGATTCCGCCGAGAAGGTTGTGTTTGATTCTCCACAATGGCATAAGATCTGGGATATCGTCTTTGCCCTGTATCAAAGTCAATCTATTATCGAAGACGATTCAACTGAAAGATTCCCAGAGAATGTTGCTATGTATACAGGGAATGTTCTAGATTTGAATATGTATCTTGGGCAGCAATTAGAAGAATGGACCGTATTCCATTACCCCGTAGAATCCACCACTTCAGAAGGAACGAATGAATTGGTCGTGAACAACATCCTTGCTATACTTGGAAATTCAGAAAATTTAGTTGTCTCCAAAGAAATATTGGCTTTCCTCTCCAGTGAAGATGTCGCCAGATTTGAACGAGGCAGTCATGATGACTTTGGATTATCTACTAGACGAATGCCAGAGTCATTGGAGACTGAAACGGAATCTCTCTTCTATGATTCTTACACTCGCACCACATTAGAAGTATGGAACGGCGTACGCGCCAAGCTACATGATCAAGTTGCCGTCTTAGCCAATGACAAGTTCCAAGAACTGCTGGAAGGTCAAGTAACGATCGATCAAGTGTTGCAGGAGCTAGAAACCGAGCTGAACGCTACCTTCAACAGATTATAATGAACAGGTGAGGAGACAGTATGCGAAAAATAGTAACCCTTCTCCTATTGGTCCTACTAACTGTTTCATGTACCCCGCAACCGGAACAGGAACAAGTTACTTTAACTATCAATTACCCTTTACCTAAGCTGTTTTATGACAAATACGGGATCGCCTTCGAGAACCAATATCCCCACATTCAGTTAGAGGTCGTTCCACCATCCACTGAATCCACTACTAGTCAACGACCCGAAACGGATATTGTCTTCATCCCTAGTCTTGAACAATACCATACCTTCATAGATCTGGGATTGCTGCATAATTTGACGGAACGCATTACGAATGAGGAGCAGTTGCAGGATATAGTTCCTGTTGTCTTAGAAGGCTTACGCAACAGCTCGGACGGAAGTATATACGGACTAGTGCCGAGGTTCTACAACCGAACCTTGTACTATAATCGGGACTTGTTCGCCCAATACAACATCGACCCTCCTGTGGACTATATGAGCTGGGATCAAGTGCTGCACACAGCCAGCCAGTTCTCTATGCAGGAACAAGAAGTTTATGGTCTGGTATCCCCTTATTATCGCAATATTGGGTTTCTCCTTGCAGCTGACATCGGTGAAACCAATGGTTTGTCGTACATCAATCCTGATACCATGCAAGTGAACATACATACATCGGATTGGCTACAGATATGGGAAACAGTCGTAACTGCTATACAAAATAAAAGTGTCTACTATTACCCGGACGAATCGATGGAAGAACTGCAATTTCAAGAGAGCTTGTTAGTAGAGGAAAAGGCTGCAATGGAAATAAGCAGCTATGATCTTGCTTACGTGCTGCAGGATTACAACGAGAACCACGAGGATACACCGATCAACTGGGGTGTAGTCACCCTTCCGTCACATCCAGAGCTGCTGGCTACCGACCAATATAAGATTCAGGACATCTTCTCTATCCATCATGAAACCGCACATCTTGAAGAAGCTTGGACGTTCCTTCAGTTTATACATAGTCGGGAACAGGCTGTGAAGAACGCTCGTAACCCGCATTTTACAAGTGACGGGCTTTCGATTCATGCAGATACGAATCTTCCCGTCGATGAGAACAGTCTGGAGCCGTTTTATTTATTGTCGTATCTCCCACCCAATCGCGCCTTCCACTATACGCCATATTCTGCTTGGGAGGCTTTCGTCCAAGTAGGGTCAGAGCAATTTGTATCTGTCCTGCAAGGAGAGCAGACGGTGGAAGAAGCGCTTGAGAACGTGCAATTTATCGGACAGTTAGCTATTGAGGAGGCTTTGGAAGAGACTCTCGCTAACTGAACCAAACAGGAAGAAAATCCATGTGTGAGGTGCAGTAATGAAAACAAAAATGATACGCGGATAGTCTTCATGATTAAAACCGCACCTTTCACTATACGACATATCCTGTTTGGGCCCTAAATATAAAGAGCCGCCTCATCGGCAGCTCTTTTTGTACTGGTTATTGTATCGGATAATCGACCACGATCACATTGTCACAAACATCCCCTACGGTCTTCACGAATTCCTGATGTACAGGGTGCGGTCCGTATGCACGCAGCGACGCAAGTCCATCAAACGTCACCCGCAATCCGAGCGTGTAGCCTTGCTTATTTTTCGTTTCCTCCGTGACATTGACCCCTGCACTAACATCGACAATTCCGGGAATACGTCCCTTAAACGACAGCAATTGATTCACCAGAGCTTGCTGCTTCTCCAATTCCGTGTCAGGCTTCAGCTTAAATACTACGATATGTTCGTACATAGGTATCTCTCCTTTTCGGTACTTCTAATCCTCTTGATCCATCCTGCGCTTTGATCAATCTACCATATATAACATATCACATTCAAACACTGCTCATTGGCACAGGTAATGACCTGTACCAATTCTTGTAGAGTTTTATTCGAGATGCTCCCATTATGCTGAATAACGTTCAAAATTCTACATTCATGACAAGAAAGGAGACATGCGTTGGCGTTACTTCTACACCTCAATCAATCCATAAAGTTTAACAGTAGGCAAGTCAGATCTTATATTGGAAGGAGACTACACACATCCATGCAATTCTTAAAAAAATGGCTATCTGTGCTGCTAGTTGCCACCTTACTGGTGAGCATTGGCAATGGTATATATACCATTGAAGCGGCACCACATATAGGATATTCCTATTTCCAAAGTTCGGATAACACGAATCAGGGAGGTACTATTGGCGGCAGCGATGGAGATATGGATATAGAAATCTCTAACCCGCTAGGAACCAATGGAACCAACGGAGACAAGCATCCGATTGAATTCAACATTGAGGTCGATGATCTGCCCGCTGAGATCGAAAGCGCAGCATTGCTCATTCGAGCCAATGATGTAGACGAAGAAGCAGGCGAGTATGACCGTGTATTTTTCGGACCGGAACGTCGCGAGATCGGCAACCTCAGCGGCAATAATGAAGTATGGAATACGACGGCATTCTATCTGGAACCCGAGATGTTGACCGAAGGACATCATTATGTGGAAATCCAGGTTTTCAACAGAGACGGGAATGGCAACATATCCGCAACATCCAATAATTGGGTTGTCACAATTGATTGGGGTCAGATTGTTCTGAATAATGGACCGAAAGATAAGATCGCCATCGACAGAACGAATGCCCCATCTATCACTACTCCTCCAAGCAACACCAAATACCGCGATGTATCGTTCACGGTGAACCCGACTGAGCCTGGTACATATATTGCCGAAATCAATCTGCTGGACGCAGACGGCAACAATGTCGGTACAATCTTTAAGGAGATCAATGCACCCGACACGACACCGATCAACCTTGTCGCTGAGTTCGATGGCGGAAGCCATTATGGGAGTGGAAATCCTAATCCAATCAAGTCTGGAGTCGAGTATTCGGCTAACGTCATTCTTTACACGCAGGAGATCGGGGAAGCGCCGGAAGACAGTTATAATCCGGGCTCCGTACAAGATATTTGGGCATCCAATACACCGCCAATTGTGAAAGATATCGATAAGGGCGATGTAGGTCAGAACTTACCTGTTTCCTTCACTCAAAGCGAGTTCTCCAATCAGTTCGTCAATCTGAATGGCGAATCAGATGTCATGGAGAAAATCAAGATTGCGGAAGCACCTGCTCACGGCACGCTCTATCTCAACGGAACGCCTGTTGGGAAGAACACGGAAATTCCTGCCGCACAGCTGGAACAACTAGAATACGTACCTGATGCCGGCTACCTGGGACCCGATTCGTTCCAGTGGAATGGCTATGACGGAAAAATTTACGCCTTATTCCCGGCAGCAGTTCAGCTTAATGTGGTGGAGGCGCCGCGTTTGCATAAGGCTGAACTTGCTGATGTTACACCTGACGAATTGGTCATCAGCTTCACTGAGCCGATCCAATTGACAGTTGGTGACGCAGTATATGGAGGCTTTACGGTTGGGATCGATGAAGACAATGACGGTCACCCGGACCGACCGGTAACAGTGACAGGATCGACTTATGGTCCGGATGATCACAGTGTGTACCTTTATTTGGCCGAACCACTGTTGCCAGGAGATACCGCTCTAGTTTCCTACGACAGAAATCATGGTGACGTTCGCGACTTGGATGGCAATGATGCCATATCCTTCACCAACGAACCCGTTTCGCGTATACATGAGCCTCTGGATGGCTGGGTCGGAAATCGTGCTGCCGATGATCTGACCAACATCATTCTAGCCCCAGGCGATCCACTTAAGATATCCGCAACCAGCTCACTCCTTGCGGATAATGTTACGGTAACGTTGTTCGGTGAAGTCATCGAGCTTACTGAGGTGACCAGTCCCGGTGCAGTCGGGTACAAGGAATGGGCATACGTCAACTATCATTTGCCAGTAGATGCTGCGGGGCAAGCGTATACGGCTGCGTTCGCTTCCTATGAAGGCAACAGCTCCCTGCCTGCAGAAGAGTATACCGCTAATAACGTCTATCACGTTGTAGACTCGATTGATCTGCAAGGTGTCGTGACGGATTCGAGTACCGGGGAGCCAATCGCCAATGCGACTGTCACACTGTATGATGCTGCTGGAAGTGCTGTGATCACCGATCCAGCGACGGACGAGCCGTTCACTGTGCAAACCGCTGCTGATGGTTCGTATCTTCTTAACGATATCCCAACCGGCACGGTTCAGATCGTGGTAGAGCAGGATGGATACGGTTCGCAAAACCGTATTGTACGCGCTCTTCCGACGAACTTGGGCGATAGCACGATCACGGAAGACTTCGCCTTGGCTCCATTCAGTATTCACTTGACTGCCAATCCTAGTGCTATTGTCGGTGACGGTGTATCCACTTCTATGCTGACAGCTCAGTTACTGGACGTAGATGGAAACCCGCTGCCTAACACTGAAGTAACTTTCTCGGCTCCTGCCGGTACGTTCGAGAATGGAACAGGTACCGTGACGGTGACCACTGACGAAGAAGGCAAAGCCGTTGTGAGTTATACTTCGGAAGTCATCGAAGGATTGCTGACCCAGAATATCCCGGTTACAGCTACTGTCAACGATGGTGATCTGCAAGGGGAAGCCCAGATTATCGTCTCCTTCCAGCCAGCTCAAATCTTCGGGGTCATCACCGATATGATAGATGACCAAGAAGTACCTGTCGCCGGAACTGTTGTGAAGGTAACTAAGGACTTCAACGGTGACGGCAAGATCGACTTCTCTGCGCAAACCATAACAGACGAGAACGGCTACTACTCTGTAGCGGTACCTCGCGGTGGCGCTAATGTAGAGTATGATGTAACCATTACAAAGCAAGTGCAAGCGATTGTCGACAGCGTAGAGACCACGATTGAGGTTCCGTTCACACAGAAGGCGCCCGTCGGTACGTTCGACGCAACAGGTCAATCATTCGAATCTAATAAAACAGCGACAGGAATCGTCGGCATGAGCGTACCGAATCAAGCAGACACCATGCAGATGATTCAGGACCCAGCCATGTTAGGCAAGCTGAATGTGTATCTCAAAGATCCTGTCACCGGTCTGTATGTAGAAGAAGCGGGCGTACCGAAAGCTTTCCCTCTGCAAGACTCTGGTGTGTTCCATGCGGACGGATTAACAGCGGGATCTTACCAAGTCGAGCTGAAATATGAGTTTGAAGCTGACGGCCACACATACGGCATCATCTTAAATGAAAATCGGGAAGATCAATCGTTGCCTACAATAACCGTTGATGAAGACGGGGAAATGAGCATCGTCCAGATGCTGGTAGACCCGTATGGAACCGTAACCGACGGCAGAACGGGCGAAGTCATCGAAGATGCTACGGTTACGCTGTACTACGCTGATACAGTACGCAATGTCGGCAAAGGCAACACACCGCACACAGAGGTGATCTTGCCTGCTATCCCTGGCTTTGCCCCGAATGATAACGAAAGCCCTGTGCAGCTGACAGATCTGAACGGACTATATGCGTACATGGTATTTCCGGAATCAGACTACTATCTTACTGTAGAGAAAGCGGGATACCGCTCATACACTAGCCCAACAATTGAAGTTGAATGGGCGATTGTCAAGCATGACGTGCAATTATATCGCAGAAGCTCCGGAGGCGGAGGCGTCTACATTCCTCCTGCCGAAGCAGATCTTTCCTTGAATTTGTCTGTGGACAAAAATATCGTGGAAGAGGGCACGACCTCCACCATTACTGTAGCATACACGAATAACTCGTACATGCCGTTGCAAGAGGGACTCATCCAAGTGACACTTCCTGAAGGTGCTGAGGTTATCGATGCAGATGGCGCCGAAGTAGACGGTCGGGTGCTCTCATGGACTGTAGAGAATGTTGCCAGTCGATCAGACAGTACTTTCGAAATCAAGGTCAAATGGCCGCAATTAAGCGAGCAGGAAGCTTCCTTCGATGTAGAGGGCGTATTCACAGCAGAGACCCTCTCAGATGAGGCCGCTGAGTCTAATTCCGAAGTGAAAGTGAACGTCTTCTCGAACCGATATGACAACCTGCAGCATACTCGTTACATCTTCGGCTACCCGGACGGACAGTTCAAGCCGCTGCGTTCGCTTACCCGGGCAGAGCTGGCAGCTATAGTGGCGCGATTGACGGAGAATGAACAAATCTTGACCGTCCTTGACTATACAGATGTGCCGGAGACGCATTGGGCAGCCAATTACATTAAGATCGTCACCAAGCATGGTTATTTCACCGGCTTCTCTGACGGTACTTTCCGTCCCGATCAGGAAATTACGAGAGCCGAACTGGCTTCCGTCATGGCACGCTTCTTGGATTTGCAGTTTGACGCATCGAGCGAGCTGCAATTCACGGATACGTCCAACCATTGGGCCAAAGACGCTATTGAAGCACTCTATAACAATAAATTCGTTGCAGGTTATCCGGACGACACATTCAAGCCGAACCAGGCCATACGCCGTTCTGAGGCTGTTACGCTAATCAACCGTATGTTGTATCGCGGTCCATTGCGCGGCCTGGAGCCGTTGTTCCCGGATGTTCCTGCTGAGCACTGGGCATTCGGTGATGTCCAGGAAGCTACAAGCTCCCACGAGTCTGTACGTAATATGGATGGCAGTGAGACTTGGGTAGATGAGATAGAGGACAATGTAAAATAAGGCTGAAACAACAAAAGAGAGCGGTGCCCCTATAGCATGATAGGGTACCGCTCTTTTTGCTTACCTGTTATTGCGCCTGATACACGAGCAGACGCTGGAAGACACCCGCATCATCTTCTGCAAGTGTCTGGTAATTGCCTTGCTGCACGACCGTGCCTTCGTCGATCACTACGACTTGATCGGCATTGCGAATTGTGGACAAGCGATGGGCAATGACGATAACCGTCATGCGGCCCTTCAGCTGTTCGATCGCTTGCTGGATGCGCTTCTCGTTCTCTGTATCGAGCGCACTCGTCGCTTCATCTAGCACGAGCACGGACGGCTTGCGCAGCATCGCTCTCGCCAGCACAATGCGCTGACGCTCGCCGCCGGACAAGCGGACGCCGCGGTCGCCGATGACGGTATCTAGTCCTAGCGGAAGCTCACGCACGAATTCATCCGATACTGAGAAGCGCAGCGCCTCCCACATCTCTGCTTCGCTGGCTTGCGGCGCGGCGATGGATAAATTCTCACGGATCGTACCGTGGAACAGGAACGGGTCTTGCGACACATAACTGACGGAGTTGCGCAGTCGCAGTGCCGCCCAATCGGTCAAGGGCTCCCCATCTACCAACACTTCCCCGCTCTCCGGCTTCATTAGTCCAATCAATATATCGATGAATGTGCTCTTGCCTGCCCCTGACTTCCCGACGACTGCTGTCATCTGATTGGCGGGAATCGTCACACTGACATCACGCAGGGCGTATACGGCTTCTTCACGTCCATAGCGGAAGCTTAGATTGCGGCAGGACAACGTTCCAGTGATGGCCAACCGCTCTTGCTCGTTATCTACCCCAACCGCACGCTTGCCTCTTCCATTATTCCGTGTTGCTGGAGCACCCGAGTTAGCCGCTGTTATGGTGTCCCGTCCTTCATTCGCTTCCATAGACTCCTGCTGCAACTGCAGGAAGCTTCTGCAGGCAGGGATCGACTGCGCGATCTGCTCCCATTGGTTCTGCAAGCCTGACAGCTTCGGCCACAGCCGGGAGAAGATCATGATGATGACCGCAAGCTGCTCGATGCCGACGCGGAACCAGGCAAAGGATAAGTACACGAACAGCGCGATCATGACAGCGGATGCCACCTTGTAGCGGAATTGGGAGGCCGATTGCAGGCGGGCAAATTGGACGAAGTTGCGTTCCATCCGTGCGCTCAGCTGGTGAAACCAATGCACATGCTGCCGCTCCATCCGATTGCTCTTAATATCCTTGATCCCGTTGAAGTGGTCGGTTACGCTCGCCATATAGTGCTCAGACAGCTGTGTCGCCTTTTCCCCAAGCTGTTGGGAACGCCGCACGAACTTCTTGGAATACCATGTAATCGCTGCGCCGCACACCAAGACGAACATTGTCAGCTTCCAAGACATCCAGAAGGCGAAGATCAATTGCACGAGTGTGAATAATAAGGTGGCCAGCACGCGCACAGTCAAGTAGGTGCCGCTTGTGACCCTTGCCAGCTCATTGGTCATAATATGATTGAAGTCGGACTTGCGCTTACGCAGGAAGAACGACCAGCTCGCATGCAACAGCCCTTCATACATCTCCATGCGCAAATGCCGAATAAATCCTTGCTGAATTGCCATATTCATATTGAGCTGATACCGCTGCAGCCATGCCTGTCCGGTCAAGATCGTGACGAATAAGACGAGAATGCCCGGCAGCAGCCACGCTTCCGGCAGCTGTCTAAGCGGTTGAAGAAGCCCATCAACTAACGGCATCGACACCGAATCCATCTGGAACAAGCCTACCAAGTGCAGCATCGGTACGAGCATGAAGATGCCTACACCTTCCAGCAAGCTGATGACGATCATCGTTGTCAGATTAACATACAGCCTGGCGCCGGCAAATTGATGCAGCTTCTTCAAGTACAGCCTAATTTCCGCCACGTCACCTCACCTCGCACTTGCGCTGCTCATCTGATGCTGCGACAGTCTCGCAACTTCCAGCACTTGACGCACCAACTCGTTCGCTTGAAATCCCTCAGCCGGTCTGCGCAGCTTATATACCGATGTCGATTGCCCAACCGCCACACAGGCTTCCCAATGCCATTGCAGCCCTCCCCACAGAGAAATCAATTCACTGCGATACGTATGCTGCTGCAGCAGCGGCAGCTGCTTCAACCCATGCACAGGCTGCAGGCTGACCGTCTCTTCGTCCGTCACACTTAGCTCGAACACACCGCCGAGCGGAACAGGTGAATAGTGGAACGACTCTGCTGCTGACACGGCGTACTTCTCCCTATATAACGGGATATAGCTATCGGTCACCGGCATCCCAAGCTGTTGCAAGCTTGTCTCGGAGAGCTTCTGCTGCGGATAGGCTGGAAGCACAATCGGAGCAGCTTGGGAAGCGGACAGCTGCAACGCGATGACATCATCGCTAAGGAGCGAGAAGCCCGCCCGTACGAAGGCAGCCGCTAACGTCGACTTGCCAGCGCCGGATTCACCGACGAATGCATATGCCTGCCCGTTCAGCAATACGGCACTGCCGTGAAGCGGAAGCATGCCCCGCTGCATGAGCAGCACACCCATGCACGTGCCGAGCACATACATACGTACCCGAGCGGCTGGCGCTTCCGGCAACGGTGATACACGAATCGTCCGGCCGCCCTCGACACAATATGTCGCTACCTGAGGCACGTGCAGATACAGCTTCTGCTCATGTATAGCATAATAACAATCCGACTTGCTATATTGCTGCCATTCTTCAGTCAAATCCGTCATGCGCACCTCTACTTGAGGTGAGCTATACCGGGCATCAACTGGCAGCAATTCGAGCATAGGCAGCTCGCTAACGATATGTAAGCCGAACGCTTGCAGATGCATCTGGACGTCATCCATCCCACTTCCCCCTTCTTCCCGTTACGCAATGAACGGCTAGCCGAACAAGCATGCGCGCTTATCTTTTCGATACTCCTTGTTTCTTCAGTCACTGAAAGTATACAATATGTATCATTTCATCGTCAATGATTCATACCCCAACACGCACATTGCAGACCCGACTATATAACGTGAAAAGCCCGCACACCGCAATACGGCGGATGCGAGCTTTCCTGCTCTTCTCGGCGGTACATTGGCATGCGGTTCAAGACTAATATATGGCTATTGGACCATAAGGACCCTCGATAATCTCAATCTTCGTTTCAAAAATATGTGTCAACACCTCGGGCTTCATCATCTCTTGTACTGTTCCATAAGCGGCAATTTGCCCATCTTTCATCGCACATATTCGGTCCGAATATTTGGCTGCAAAATTAATATCGTGCATAACCGTCACAATGGTTCTTCCAAATTCATTAGCAGCATGTCTGAGATGCTCCATCATTTGAACAGAACGAGCAATGTCAAGATTGTTCAGAGGTTCGTCCAAGAGCACATATTCCGTCTCCTGGCACAATACCATTGCTACATATGCCCGCTGCCTTTGACCGCCTGAAAGCTCATCTAAATACCGATTTTCCAGATCAGTCAAGTCCAAAAAATCGATATATTTCGAAATAATCGCCTCATCCTCTTTCGTTAATCTGCCCTTCGAATAAGGAAACCGACCAAATCCAGCAAGTTGTCTCACCGTTAGCCTCGTAATAAAGTGATTTTCTTGTCGCAAAATCGTCAATACTTTGGCCAAATCTTCCGATTTCGATTTCGAGACATCCATTTGGGCCACCGTAATCTGGCCTTCATCCATATGCAAAAGTCTGCCAATCATCAACAGTGTCGTAGACTTCCCAGCACCGTTGGGACCAATCAGAGAAGTAAGCCCCGCTCTCGGTATTTCAATATCCAGCGGTCCTATGCCGACCTCATCCGCATACCACTTTTTAGCCTGATCGATTTTTATCATAGTGACCTCTTCCTTAAAATAACAATTAAAAATATGATTCCGCCAAACAGTTCAATAATAACTGATACTACGGCTGGAGTATGCAATACATGATACATGAGAAAGTAAGCACTCGTTAGAATACAGAATCCTATTGCAAGCGCCATGGCAAATAGATAACGGTGATCATAGGTTGGCGCCGCTTGATAACTCAATGTTGCAACTAAGAATCCAAAGAACGTAAGCGGTCCAATTAATGCCGTTGAAATCGACATCAACACAGCCACTAATATAAGTGTATACATGATGCTAGGTTGATACCTGACGCCAAAAGAAGTAGCGACATCTTTGCCCAGTGACAGAACATTTAATCGCTTGGCATAAACAAAAAGCAATACAGCTATAACGATGACCAGTGGGATTGCGATTGGGAAATACGCGGCGTCCGCATTGTTGACAGAACCGAACAGCCTTGCCTGTAGCAGATCAAATTCAGACGGTGCAAGAAGTCTTCGCATAAAAGTAGATACCGAATTCAGCCCAGCTCCAATAATAATGCCAACCAAGAGCATAATCTGCAAATTTCCGTATTTTCCAGATAGCAACCACCCATAGAGGATGATACTCATCAAGACCATGAGAACAACTTGAAACAGAAAAGAGCCAATCCCGGTAAAGCTGACCAATGCGGCAGCACCAAAGAAAAACATAGTGCTCGTTTGAATGGTCGTGTAAAGGGACTCAAAACCTAACAGAGAAGGGGAGATAATCCTGTTATTCGTAATCGATTGAAAAGCAACGGTAGACAAACTATGGCAAATGGCCGCAATAATCATCGCCACAATAGCAACGAACCTTCTTGTAACAACTGGGATAAAAGAAGGAGAGTCTACTGGAACCGGATTGTTATATATGAGAAGTCCGCACGATGCAAGGAGGCCCGTAGCGATTAATAGTGTTAGCAAAATCCAATACCGTCGTTTAGCTTCCTTGGAACGAAAGGCGCTAGCTGATCTATGGTGATGATGAGAGCTACGATCAATTGCGACATGATGAGGTTGATATTCCAATGTGTTCATCGCAGCCCCCTTGTTTGTCTCTGTCTCAATAAAATAACAATGAAAACGACTGCTCCTACTGTCCCAAGTATGAGCGAGACAGGCACTTCAAAAGGCATAATAATCGTTCTGGATATGATGTCGCATAACGTGATTGTACCCATGCCCATCAGACATACCCAAGGCAAATTACTTCTCAGATCATCCCCTCTAAACATGGAAACAAGATTAGGGACAATTAATCCTAGAAACGGCAAGTGCCCAATCACAGCAGCTACAATGCCAACTGCAACAGCAATAAGACCATTCGCCAGCAGAATAAGCCTGCTGTAGTTAATCCCAAGACTTGTTGCAACATCTTCTCCTAATCCAGCCAGAGTCAATCGATTCGCGTAAATAAATATGAGAATACTAACGATAACAATCAGCCATAAATATTCATATCTTCCCACTTGCACAGCCGCAAAAGATCCTACGAACCAACCTTCAATAATTTGCGACATTTGAAAGAACAGTCCCATAAACGTGGAAACGGCAGAAATAACTGCGCCAAGCATCAACCCAATGATGGGGACGATTAACGACGAACGAAGTTTAACTCTTCTTATGAACAAGAAGAAAATCATCGTGCCTATAAAAGAAAAAAGGATAGCGCCTGTCATTCTTAGAACTAAGGATGGTGCGGGAATAAATAAATACACACTGAGGAGTCCCAAGCCTGCCCATTCAACCGTTCCCGTAGTGGTAGGTTCTACTAACCGGTTCTGTGTAATAAGCTGCATGACGAGTCCTGACATGGCCATGGCAGCTCCGGTCAGCATGAGTGCAACCGTTCTAGGAATACGAGTGATGAAGAACATATCCCATCCATCTTCCTGTCCCCAAATATCATAAACGCCAGTGAACAGGGATAGCACGCCTAAACTAGCAACAACGAAAATCGCCAGTATAAAAGGTATTGTCCAAATTTTATTAGGGTTATAAAACTGGGGTTGAGAAATTTCCTCAACCCCAGTCCTTACATTGTTGGGCACTAGGTATTACTCCTTTACACTTCGACACTACTTTGCTAATGCATCAGCAATGTTCTCGAAGATCTCAGTAAACGTTTGAATGGATTCATTTAAGTAAGTGTCCGTTGGTGCATACACAATTTGCCCTTCGGTAACAGCCGTTGTGTTCTGGAGAGCTGGGGCATTATCAATAACATCCTGAGCAGGAACTTTCTCAGCAATGCCAGAGATTGGCGCATCACGGTCAAGTACGAAAATCCAATCAGGATTACTTTGCGCAATAGCTTCCACAGAAATCTCATCACCCTGATCATAGGTAGACGAGTCATCCACTTCTAATGAAGGAGCCCATTCAACAATATCGTACAATGGTCCCCATACACGTCCGGAATGAGGAGCTGAGAACCCTATATTACCGCCGGATACGATAACCGTCATCACTGTATCTGTGCCGTTGTAAGCCGATTTCGCTTTCTCGATCGCTTGATCTAAATCAGCTGTCAGCTGTTCAGCCTCTGCATTCTTATCAAAAATTTGTCCCAAGGTTAACGTCGTTTCTTTAAATCCATTGACTAAATTTTCTCCAGGTGAAGCGGCTTCCTTGGAAACATCTACATTCAAATCAATGACTGCCGCGTTAGGTACTAGTTCCTTGATATCTTCATAGTAACTAGCAAACCTTTGACCCACAATGACAAGTTCAGGATTTACAGCTGCGATCGTTTCAAGGTTTGGTTCAGCGTGATTCCCAATATCTTGAACCGATTCATCTGTTACATAGGTGGAATCCGCGGTCATTACAGCCTTTGGAACAGCCGCTAATTCAATTCCCCAGCTAGCTAATGTTTCGAACGTTCTATTATCCAAAGCAACTACATTCTTAGGGTTGACAGGAACCGTAACCGTTCCATGCGCATCCGTGACTTCAACCGTCGCAGACTGAGCAGCATTGTTTGCTTGATCATCCATTTCAGCACTGCCAGATTCATTACTTGCATTTGAGCAAGCTGCCAACACCAATACTACAATCACGATAATGCTAGTTAATTTGAACTTTTGCATTTCTCTTCCCTCTCCTTATATGTACTGTACAGACTCATGCAATCCTTGGACCGATTGTAACGATTATCATTCTCATTGCGCAGCCAAAAGAAAAGGCTGTCGTATAGAGAAACGCTGTCAGAGAAGGGCCATTCACCGCAGCATCCCTCTACGCACGCCTTAATGATAATGATTATCAACATCAGCCATGTATAATCTTACACGAAAATTAACAAATAGGAATGGATTTTTCTATTTTTCACATGGACTTTTCTTTATTGCTTCGACGTGCTAATGCCACTACCGTATTTTCCACGACCTGCTCATGAATGGCTGCGTTATATAGCAGCCTTGCTTCATGACGAACAAACAGGCTTCTAGCCTGATGCGATCCTCCCCGTGCGGCTCTCCACTGCTCTTCCAGTCCTCCGCACACCGCTTCACTTGTTGCCGCAGGTATTAGGAATACCGCATGATTGCACCCAAGGTCCGCCGCCTCTTCAAGGTTGCACACTTCCAGGTAGCTAAATCCATGCAGAGGATCTCGGATGTGGTCCCGCAGCCCGCTGTAGAACAGATCCTGTACCTGGTCAGTCTGCTTGCTATAGATGCGGAAGTATTCGGGCATCACGCCAATTAGCAGGAAGGGCTCTCCTCCCAGCTGCTCCCGAATGTGGAAGCGCGCCGCTTCCGCCTTCTGATCGAAATTGGCCAGCCAATAGGCAGCTATGGACGACAGTCCCAACACTTCACTGATCTGCAGAAGCCTGTCCTTCCAAGAAAGCCTTTTCCAATACAGCACTTCCACAGGTGCTATCTCTGCCAAGCGGTTACACACCTCGACAGAAACCGGCGAAGTCAGGATGATGTCCGGGTTGCTGGCTGCTACCGTGTCTAGGCTCTCCTCCTGCCGTCTCGACCATCCCCGCTCCAATGACAAGACAGGAGTCACGCCAAGAACCGTCAAGTCTCCTGCGAAGACAGGCGACAAATTAGCAACACGCGCTCGGGACTTGCCCATATATTCGCTTGGCGACAGACCCATGTGCTTCTTGAACACACGGCTGAAATAATATTCATCCTGATAGCCTACCGCATGAGCTGCCTCGGTAATAGTCTGATCGCTTCTATTCAGCATCCTGAGGGATGCAGACAATCTCAGGGCGGTCACATACTTGTGCGGCGACAGTCCGGTCATTCTGCGAAATTGTCGATAAAACCGGCTCGCACTCGCACCGGATTGCTGCGCCAGCAGCTCAATATCGATCGGAGCTTCATAATTTCCCAAGATATATTGCTTGGTCTGCTCAATATATTGCTGTAAATTCGGCACATGCTGCTTGTCTTGCGCTGCCGCATGCTCCAAGCAGGCGGTAGCAATTGCATATAATCTAGACTGCAGCCTCATATAATTGACGGGCTCTTCCACAGGCAGTCTGAAATCATCCAGCCACAGCTGCACCTGGGGCAACCGAAAGCCCAGCCAGCATCTTCTGTCCTCCAGCAGCAGCGCTTGCTTGCCATCTACTGTGCAGTCGAACCGCAATAGAAGCAAGGCAGCCGATGCGGTGCGCGGATTGGCAATCACACTTTCACACGACGGCGGGATAAATAGAAGCTCACCCGTTGCTGCATAACCGGCTGCATGACCATCCGATATAATGTCCACACCTTCCCGCACAACGATGGCGAAGACATGATCGGGGCGCTTCGGCAAGCGAATTGATTCTGTGCCCGGGATCACAATTTCCTCCATACTATTCCATTCCAACGCAAGCATGGCACGCACACCCTTTTGATGAGAATGATTATCAATATCTTTACTTTACCTTACTTTTCATCTGATGACAATGCCACATAAGGACTGCAATCTGGCCATATGAGTGATTAATGGACTTGCAGCTTCTTGCGCATGCTGTGCACGACTGCCAGAAGGACCGGAACTGCACCGAATAAGATCAGAATCATATAGAGGCTGGTCTCTCCCTCCTCCGCGTGTTCCGGATAGCTCCAAGCTGACAATACAGACATGAACAACACGACCGTCACAATCGGATAGGTTAATGTGCGGATGTTGGACACCTTGAACAAATCAGCCGCAATTGCCGAAGCTGCGTAGCAATACATCGTCATCTTGAAGAAGACGCCAATAATTAGAGTAAGCAGCACAATGGCATCGAGGCGTTGCAGAAACTCGCCAATATGCACGATGCTGACGGTGGTGAACAAGGGGAAGGTGGCCCGCTCGTACATATCTGTCCCAAGTACAGCGATATTGAGCGCATGCGTCATACTTAGCAAAACACCGCTGGCGACAATAGCTGTCATGCCAATTTTGGCGGCTTTATGCTTATGATTAAGCAATGGAAGCACGGTTGTGAAGCACACCAGCTCGGCAAACGGGAAAGCCAGGATATTCGGATAAGCCGCTTGCACTATTTTGCCCCAGCCTTCTCCATAAATCGGCAGCAAATTGTTCAGATTGATCTCGCCCGAGAACAGAGCCGCGCACCACCCGATGCCACCCAACGAGAGCATAACGAGAATATAGATTTCTCCAAGACGGAAGAAGACCTCCACTCCACGGGAGAGTACATAAATAACGGGCAAGACAAACACAGCATGAACGACGAATAACGGGGTTTGGTCATAGGCGGTTGTAATCAGCAGATCTCCAGCCTCACGCAAATTGCGTGAGGCTATATACATGAAGCTCAGTATGTACAAGTAACTGATTGGAAACGCAAGGAATGGACCCAGTATCTTGCGCATATACGCGCTTATGATCAGCTGCGGGTATTCGCGAGACAGGTAGACGTAGACACGATATAGCAGCAAGCCGCCAGGCAGCGCAATCAGAATAGATAACCACACACCTTGTGCGGCTACAAGTCCAATCGGCACGACCAAGGCGGTGCCAAATTCAAACAGCATAATCATCGCGATTAGTTGTGTCAGGCTAATGTTCGTTTTGCCTGTCAATGCTAACTCCCCCCCAGCTTTTCATGTCGTGCGGTATGTGAGGCATCCTTCAAGGCTATCCTAATGGCAACCATGCTATTTGGGAGGAATCGCCCATGAAGAACTTTTGGATTTTCTTACTGTTGTTCGTCTCGAATGCCGCTTATCTTACGATGATGGATGTAATCAGAGCGGGTGATCCTGCCGAAGCCTTCCATACACTCATCCACTCGTATATTGCCATTACGTTGGTAGAACACTTGATGATCTCGCTCTATCTGCTTGTGCCGCTTGTATCCGCCTTCATCAAGTGGAGAAGAGCGCGGTCGAAGCGCGCCTCTCCATCCTGACTAGTCCCCTCCCACTTTGTAGGGCTTGATTCGCATGCCCGTTCTGCGAATGTATGCTTCCACCTGTACCTCCAGCAAGCTGTCTGCGAACATTTCCGGCCAATCTTGCTTCCACTTCTTCCACACCCCGGGCTTCTGCTCATGGACACGAGCGCCGAATTGAAAGATGTCGCTCTTCTTCTCCTTGGCCGCTTGGACAGCAGCGGCAATTTCCTCCTCGGTGGCCTTCGCCCACTCTTTCTGCAGCTTGACCATTGTCTCCCTTTTGCTTATGTCCATCTGGCACTGCAGTTCGCTAATAGAACCTTCTTGCTCGACTTCAATGCGGAACAGCGGGCGACCATGCTTCACGTCTACATGCGTGGTCGTGCTGGAACGAAGCACCTCGATCGCTACACCCTCCGGCTTGTCCTGGCACGGAAGGCTCATAATCGTTCCTTTGAGCTCGTTGAGAAGATATAGCGTTCCCCGCGCTTTCTCTTCACTCAGCCACGAGACGAGCTTCCCCTCCTTGAGTACCGCTATGCTGTCGATCACCAGAGAAGTGGACGTATTCGTCTCCTCTAAATTCTCGGAGGTTGTCCCTATCTGGGGATCGCCTTGAATGCGAATGCCGCTGATCGCCGGCTCACCCTTGCTGACCAGCGTCTGAAGCAGCGCCTTGATGCTTAGTTCATGGCTGCCTCCCCAAATTTTAGACGCCAATGTCAAGCGCTTCATAATGCCCGAAGCAGGGACGTTCTCCAGCGGTGTAATCAGCGAAAGCACCTGTTCCGCTTTGCTTCCCTTGGCAATCAAAATGGGCGCATTCAATCGCAATTCTCGAGACCGTTCATAAAAATCAAACAGGTGAGAGAAACCCTCCCGCGCCAGCTCCTCACCAATGATGACCATTTGTGTATGGGCAAAAAACGGCTGCCGCGGCACGCTGTTGGCGGTTTTCCGCATCGCCTCGAAAATCGTGCTCCCCGTCTCGGTATATACCGATACCGGCATCGCCTTCGAGCCTCCGCCGCTTTTGCGCCCCATTGTGATCGCGCCTGGATTGACAATTTGCATACTTACTTTGTACTCGCCCGGCTGTTCGGACTTATCGATGCCCAAGCCGGCCACAATCGCCAGCTTGTCGAGCTCGCGATTGTTCCAGCAGCCAGTAAGCACGATCAGCATCAGTCCCCATACTAGCCACACTCTGCGCATTTAGCCTCTCCCCTTGCTCGGCTCGCTCTGAGTCCCCTGCCGGATGACGTCCTGCTGGCTGATCAGCCGTGGCCGGGTGAACAGCTTCTTGAGTGGAAAGCGGATCAGCGTATCTTTGTGATCCTCCAGAATGAAAGGACTGAACGGACTCATATAAGGGATGCCGAAGGACCGCATGCTGCACATATGGGTAAGGATCAGCAAACTGAATATGGCCATGCCATAGAATCCGAAGATGGCGGCAGAGAACATCATCAAAAACCGGACAAAGCGAACGCCCAGCGACATGCTGAACGACGGATTGGCAAAGCTGCTAATGCCAGTGATGGACACGACAATAACCATCATCGAAGAGACGATACCCGCCTCAACCGCCGCTTGCCCCAGAACAAGCGCACCGACAATAGAGACGGCCTGTCCGACTGCACGAGGCATACGGACACCTGCTTCTCTCAAGATTTCGAAGGCGACCTCCATGAGCAGCGCTTCGATCAAAGCCGGGAAAGGCACACTTTCCCGTTGCGCTGCGAGATTGATCAAGAGCGCGGTCGGAATCATCTCCTGATGGAAGGTGATGGCGGCAATATAAACGGAAGGGCCGAATAAGGCAATCAGGAACGTTCCGTATCTTAGCAAGCGAATGGCAGAGGAAACCGGGTAGCGCTGATAGTAATCCTCGGGCGACTGGAAATGCATGAAGAACGTTGTCGGCGCCACGAGTACAAACGGCGTGCCATCTATGAAGATTGCAATGCGACCCTCCAGCAGATTGGCGGCAACGGAGTCTGGACGTTCCGTATTGTAGATCGTCGGAAAAGGCGTATTTCCCTTGTCCTCGATGAATTCTTCAATGTAGCCGGATTCCAGAATCCCATCCGTATTGATTCGGTTAAGACGGCGTTTGATTTCCTTCACGATCTTCTCACTGGCAATACCCTGTATGTACATAACGGCCACGTCGGTTTGGGTCACCTGGCCAATCTTCATTGTCTCAAGCCACAAATCTTTACTCTTGATGCGCTTGCGCACAAGCGATACATTCGTGCCAATCGATTCTGTGAAGCCCTCCTTCGGCCCGCGAATGACTAGCTGTGTAGAGGGCTCTTCCACATTACGGTGCTGACCGCCCTTTGTACCGCAAATCAGCGCTTCCGCATACCCCTCGACAAATAGCACCGTATCCCCGGACAAAACGGAGAGGATCACCCTATCCCAATCCTGCACGATCCGCACTTCCCCGACGGCAAGCGCATGCGTTTGGATAAAAGAGAGCAGATCATCTCCAGCAGATTGCCTGTTCTTCTGAGGCTCCTTGGGCAACTGGTTCGTTTCCGTCAATAAGGCATGAATAATATAGTCATTAATCTTATCCTTGTCCGTAATGCCATCCATATATGCCGCCGCTGTACGTATCTCGCCAACTGCCTGCAACTCCCGCACGACCAGATCAGAGCTGTTGCCGAGCAGCGTTTTCAAATGGGCCACATTCACAGCGACTTGTTCAGCTAGAGCAGGCTGTGCTGGTTGCTGACTGGACTCAGGCCTGCTTTTCCATCTCATGTGACCTCCCTCCTTCAACGTTTCATTATTCGGTATTTACCCACTCATTCCGTGACAGTACGGTCCCTGTGATTTTGCCGAAGGCGCTTGCGTAAACATGTAAAAAGCGGGAGGGAAGCGCTGACGCCTTCAGTGCTTCCCTCCTCATCGTTACGCTTGTAGCCAGCAACTTTTTTCCATACATTGATAACTTGCCCGGTCTTGGGCAGCTTCATGCGAAACGAAGCCCATTCGCGCAAAAAAGAACAACAGCTGCACAAGCGGCAAAGTTGCCGCAGCTTCAGCTGCAAACATAGAAAACCGCCTCCGATTTGCTGCTGCATGCACAGCTCGCCGGGGGCGGTTTCTTGTTTGTGCGCAAGTATCCGCTTCTGGTTCAGCAAATTGCAGCGCTTGGCGGAGAGAATGCGCGTTCGATTTACAGCAGCATGACAGCGAATACAATATCCTGTATCCATCTTCCAGACTATGCCGTACAGACCACAAATTTAGCCAAACAAATCGTCGCACACACTGTAACGGAAATCAGAGACCCTTAGAAGCTGATTTCGCCACCATGCAGATTGTAACGGAAATGAGAAGCACTTAAACCCCAAATCTAAGCTGATTTCATCTAATGAGCCTGCAATAAGCCCCTCTCAGTTCCGTTAGCGTAGCATATTGTGCGAAAAGTGGCTGTAAGAGTCTCTCATTTCCGTTAGCCGTAGTACACATCCGCTCTCCACTTCATCGCGCTCGCTCTGCGTGTGTCTTCACTACCTCTATTCCTCAACCTGTGTCTTCTCTTCGCCATTCGCTCAATCTGTTGGCTCCTCACTATGCACAAGAATGTTCACTAACTTCCCGAATGGATCACGCACGAAGAATCGCCGAACACCCCAAGGCTCTTGCGCAGGTCCATACGTCACTTCAAATCCGGCATGCTGCATTCGCGCCAACACCTCGTCGAGATCATCCACTTCAATCGATAGATCCGGCACCGGCGTATCCGAACCCCCTTGTACAGCAAAGCTAATCTGAACCTTCATCTCGTGCTGTGCCCCATATGTAGAGATCCAACCATGATCCATCAACAGCTCGAGTCCCAGCACGTCCTGGTAAAATGCCTTTGCAGCCCCAATATCAGCAGTAGCTATATTCGCCACAATTCTTTTTACTTGCATTTGTATCCTCCTTGTCACTCGCTTTAAGTGTGTGAAGCTTTCAATTTCCCATTGCGTTCTTGCTGTCAGTTGTGATCAATATAACATATGTAAATGTTTTTGCCAGCCACTACTTGACCCTCACACCAATGTCACAGTTTATACTTAAGGAGTATCGTCCCAGAAGGAGTTGATGAATGATGAAGATTGGAGAGCTGTCTGCGCGTTCCGGCGTTAGCATTCGTTCCCTTCGCTATTACGAGGAGCAGGGGTTGCTCAGCCCATTGCGCCACCAGAATGGCTACCGGGAATACTCCCCATTCGCGGAAGAACAGGTGCGCACGATCCAGTTTTACCTAAGTCTCGGGCTTACGACACAACAGATTTCTAGTTTCTTGCATTGTGTGCTGAAGAATGAGGAAGCGTTCTGTCAGGAAGTGCTTCCAATCTATCAGCAGAAGCTCGCAGAGATTCATGAGCAAATACAGCTGCTTGAGAGTATCAAATCCAATCTGGAGGACCGCATTCGCTTCATTCTGGACGAACGTGAATCCAACACGAAGGAGAAGTGAACGATGACTGTACAAGCTGTCAACGACACAACATTTCAAGACAATGTTCGGGAGCATGGAACGACACTCGTTGAATTTGGCGCCACCTGGTGTCCTCCATGCAAAGGACTACAACCCATCCTCGATGAACTGGCCAACCAATATAGAGAGCAACTGTCTGTGTTGCAGATCGATAGCGATGAATCGCCAGAAATTTCTTCCAAATATGGAGTGATGTCGCTTCCCACGGTGATCGTGCTCCACGACGGGCAACCTGTAGAGAAGATTATCGGCCTGCGGCCAAAAAGTGTCTACGATACGATGCTCGCACGTTATGTGTGAATCAGACGACTATCGACGTCAAGACCTACTGTTTTATAGAAATCCAGAAGGCTATGCGGACCTAAATACCAATCAGGAACCTCCTAAGCAGAGGTTCTTTTTTTATTATCTACACACAGATTGATGCAAATATTTTATTACATAATGCAATATATCCTTTACATTTTGACTAGAATGATTTACAATGCGATAGATGCTACAGAAAGGAACCGTTGCGCCATGCTAGAGAATAAGGTACGTGAACTGCGAGCACGATACAAACTGTCACAGACCGAATTAGCCAACCTGGTTGGCATCACACGGCAAACGGTAGGACTCATCGAGAAGGGTGATTACGCTCCGTCCGTTGCACTCGCACTTAAACTTGCCAAGGCGTTACAGACATCGGTCGAAGAGGTATTCTGGCTGACCGATAAGCAAGAGGGAGGGAATGGGAAACATGCTTAGAGACATATTGCGCTCACCATTAACAGCAATGGTAATCCTCGCTCTCACCATCGGAATCTTATGGGTGCATTACTTGGCACCGCCGATTCTGGAAGCTTACCATGACAAATTCAAGACTGGTGCACTTCTTCTCCTTGGCTTGTTTCTTGTCCTTATATTGATTCACAATCGGCGTCATCCGACCGATAAGCTCAGCCTGATCAGTTGGACGCCTTACGAATTCAAGGAAGAAGATGAAGGTATGCGTTGGATTACGTTGCAAGCTTGTCGGAAGGTGTACGTGTTCTACTATGTCGCCATACCAATCGGCGCATTGCTGATCATGGTATTCCGCTCATATTCGTTCGTACCGCTGCTGGTTCTGTTCGTGATGGGGGCAGGGCAGTATTGGCTTTACTGGTGGGAAGTTAGAAAATATTTGCGACAAGAGGAAGGATGACGGATATGATTTTCTTAGTTTATGCAGTCGTATTCTTATTGGCTGCCACCCCATTTCTTGAAGTGGTAAGCGTGATTCCTATAGGCATAGCGGCAGGACTGCCCGCTGTGAGTGTGACGATCGTCGCATTGCTCGGGAACTTAGCAACGATCTGGCTGCTGATTCTGCTGTTGGAGAAGTTCCAGAATTGGCGGAACAAGCGGAGAGAATCGAAGGGACAGCCAGCGACGGGCAAGCGCCAGCAGAGAGCCGCACACATTTGGCAAAAATTCGGACTTCCCGGATTGGCTCTCATCTCACCTTTTCTCATAGGAAGTCACCTGGGTACAATTCTCGCAATGGGCTTCGGCGCCTCGAAGAGGAACGTCGGCATCTGGATGACCGCCAGCGTCGCAGCTTGGTCGATCTTGGCAGCTATCCTCACCCATTATGGTCTTGATCTGCTCTTCAACCAAACGGGACGCGAAGGATTTCTAATGGACTTTCTCGAAGAACATGCCTGACAGCGAGGAGAAATATTCAAACCATTGTACATGCCCAAGACTACTCCTACCACACTCGAAGTAGGGTCCATGCCCTACTTCGTGCTGCAAGGGGACGGCGATCCGAATCAGAAACTGTTCACCCGAGCGGTCGAGGCACAGTCCACATATCCGACCCGCGGAAGACTGTGCTGCGCTTCGCTGCAGAGAGGAAATAGCTTGAATCAGTTGTTCTCGTGAAGTTCATGCGAATAATTAAATACGAGCCTACTATGGGCTCTAAATTCTGCTTCCATCCGATTGTGCTCGGGTCTTCCATTCCAGAAAGGCTTTATATCCTTCGCCAGTCAGTCCATCACTTGATTGTGTCAGAAGTCCTGTAGGATCAGCCTCCATCGCCTGCATCCTTTGCTTCATACCAGACACCTCAGTCGGATAGCCCAAGTCTGCCATAAGTTTCGCTACTTGCTCCAGATCACACCATGCAAAACCACGAATGTTCACCCGTCACAGTTCCTTTTCACTTGTCAGCCACGAATCCACGCAACCAGCTGCTCACCTTCCGTGCGTATAGCACCAGACCTAGCCCCAACGCAAGCTTGACGGCTTGTGATAACATCTCATACAGCTGCCGTTTGCTGGCTAGCGCATTCGTAATGGCTGCATATTCACTGAAATAAACCGGAATCGCGCGAACTAATCCGCCGACCGATACAATGATGATCACGATCCCGGCAACAGATAGCAGCATAGGGAAGCTGATGTGGAGCGAAGCTGAATCCGTGGAAGTCTGCCCCCTTGCCAGTATTCCGGCACATTTCCCCGCGAACGCCCATAACAAAATGCCAAAACTTAATAGAACAACAGAGGGAAGCGCATGAAGCTGTACCATCACCCGCCAATCTACGATCCATTCAAGTGTGTAGGCATTCGCCATGGCGGTATAATATAAATGGACGAGATGCGTTATACTGGCATACCACATATACACAGCAAGCAAACGCAATGATAAGAACGCCGCATCCACCCGTTTCATTCGTACTTGCTCCCTTCTTCGTATGAGTCTTCGCGACGATCTCTATGCTGTTTCTCACGATTGTCCCTGTCCATCGCTTCCTTCACATAATCACGACGAGGCATTCGATCAATAATTTCGGTTAGTTGATAGACGATGATTACTAGCAAAATTACAATGATCGTGTACAAAATAGCCATAGCCCATCCTCCTTGCTTATACCGCTTGATCTCATGGTCCTGAGCCTGCGGTGGATACATACCAGAACGGCCCCAAGCGTTTGAGATAGAACGTATCCACTTCATCCCCAGTCGCACGATCTATATATCCATCTGCCACATACAGTTCACCGTACGAGACATCCGTATACCCTGTCTTATGCACAGCCGTTGTTACACTCGTCACTAGTTGTCCGTGCAGGAATATGTACCTGCGAACTGTCCATTCCGGCGACAGAAAGCTCATCATCAGTCCTGCCAACAGCAAAATCGCCGCAACAGCGATGCTCTTTCTTTTAGATATTGTCATACAGCTGCACCTCACTAGGCTTAATCATCTACATCACTCCGAACTAATGGGGTGTTAATAAGTTTCACTATAATCTATATAAACCGTAGACAGAGAAGCCACTACTGTGCATGCAGAGGTGAACACTACTATTCAAAGAAAAGACGCATTCCATTCTCACATGAGTATATGATACAATCTGCACAAAAGTTGAAAGCAGGTGACTTTATGGAAGAGCTATTCAAGCAAATCATCACGAAACTGGAAACCTTGCCAACAAAAGAAGATCTTCAATCCATTCACCACAAGCTTGATGCCATTATGGGGCAGGTTGCTACAAATACGGAAATGAACAGTGCAATCCATGAGCTAGCATCCACCTCTCAAGAGCATGACACTGATATCAAATTATTGAAAAAGGTTGTCAGTCAATAAAGACACCTACTTGTAACCACCCTTCCATTATAATCCATACCTTTAAAGAAATCAGCATTTTTTTGTTATCCAACTACCCTCATTACTGATTGTACAACGATGCACGTAACCGATATAGGAAAAAGCTGCGTTCGTGCAGGAATCGATATCGACAATAGCGACAAATGACCAATTACCTGCGTATGTACATCCTTATCATTCATATAAGGGCGAAAACGGCTTGATTGAGATAAAAAGATGTATTTCCGCAGCAATTCCGCTATACCCTCACGTTTACACGTTAAAAGCCTGCATATTCGCAGCAACTCAAATTCTACTATCCCTCACCTGCACCGCGAATCCCCTACCTATAAGAAAAGACCCCGCACAAGTAACATACGAGGTCATCAGAACGCACTGCTATGAGTAGGAGCGCCTCCGCTCAAATACACTTATTGCGCTAGGCTCGGTTCGCCTTCTTCGCGCAGCTGCTTGCTGCGCAATTGACCGCAGGCCGCGTCGATGTCGGTGCCGTGCTCCAGACGCACGCTGCAGCTGAAGCGATGCTGCTTCATGATGTCAGCGAACGCGCGGACCGCACTTTCCTCACTGCGCTGGTATTGACTGTGCTCATCAACCGGATTGTAGGGGATCAGGTTCACATGCACGGCGCTTTCCCGGCCACGCAGCAGCTCCGCCAGTTCCAGCGCCTGTTCTTGACCATCGTTCACATCCCTGAGCAGGATGTACTCGATCGTCACCCGCTGATTCGTTCGCTGCACGAAATCATCTACTGCTTCCATCAGCTGCTCAATCGGAATAGCCTTGTTGATCTTCATAATACGGGTGCGCAGCTCATTGTTCGGCGCATGCAGCGACAGCGCCAGATTGACGCGCAAGTTCAGGTCGGCGAACGCCCAAATCTTCTCCGCGAGCCCGCTGGTCGATACGGTAATGTGGCGAGGGCCGAGGGCCAGCCCCTTCGGGTCCATAATTACGCGCAGGAAGGCGATCAGATGGTCGAAGTTGTCGAAGGGCTCGCCAATGCCCATCACGACCGCATGCGTAACCCGTTCGGCACGACCCGCGGCATCCAGATAGCGCTGTACTTGCATAATCTGCTCGACAATTTCACCGCTGGTCAAATCCCGCTTCTTCGCCAACAGACCGCTCGCACAGAAGCTGCAGCCGATATTGCAGCCGACCTGTGTCGTCACGCACACCGTCAAGCCGAACTTGTGCCGCATGAGCACCGTTTCGATCAGGTGTCCGTCCGCCAACCGGAACAGAAATTTCACGGTTCCATCCTTCGACTCCTGCTTGGTGTGTTCCTCTAGACTCCCAACAGCAAACTGCTCGGTAAGAAGATTCCTGCACGCTTCCGGCACATCGGTCATCGCAGTAAATTCGGTCGTCCGCTTGCGATACAGCTGCTCCCACACTTGCGTTGCCCAATACTTGCTATGTCCTCGCTCCTCCAGCCATGCAGTCAGCTGATCGTATGTGTATCCATAGATAGATAGTTTGTTCATGACCGTACCCCGCTTCCGTCTTCCTCATTGTTGGCAAGCTTACCCGAGCTTGATTTCGAGCAGCTCATAGTTGATCACACCGGCAGGGGCATGGACTTCGATCGATTCGCCAACACGCTTGCCGAGCAGCTCCTTGCCGAGCGGTCTTTCATACGAAATTTTATTAGCAGCCACATCGGCTTCCTCGCTGCCTACTATGGTGTATGCTACTTGATCGTTGAACTCCTTGTCGTCCAAGACGACCGTGCACCCGATTTGGACGTGGGACAGGTCCTGGTCTTCGATTTGTACGACTTTGGCCTTCTTCAGCGTCTTCTCAATGGTGAGAATGCGTGATTCCATCATCGCCTGATCTTCCTTAGCGGAATGATATTCGCTATTCTCTCTCAGGTCCCCATAGCTGATAGCGAGCTTGATCCGTTCAGCCATTTCCCTACGCTTGACGTTCTTCAGCTCATCAAGCTCAGCCTCCAGCTTAGCCAGGCCCTCCTTGGTCAGCACAACCTCTTCCTTGGTCATATCGCCACACTCCTGCTTTTCTGTATTTCCTTCTATTGTAGCCTTTCCCCCAGAATCTATAAATAGGATCGCTTCAATCTTCATCTATAGATAAAGAAAAAGCGAGGGCTTCTCCCGTTCCCCGCTTCCTCATTTGTAACCGTCGTGCAATAAAGTTGGTGCGTGTCATGTTGTATCGCTATAGAGCCGCTCATTCATTGCGGTTCGTTAAGAAATAATCTTCCCAGGCGTCGTAGGCGAGGTCGGGAAGGTAGGCGTAAACTGCGCTAATAAATATTGATAAATAGCACTCTCCACTGACAGGCCCTTGGCCTGAATGCCTTGATTCCCGAACAATGCGTTGAATTCCAAAATGTAATAGCGATCGCCGCTCATCATCACGTCAAACCCGGCATGATTGATGTTCAGTTCCTTGGCTACGCGGAGCACCAGCTCGCAAGCTTCCTGCGGCACGAAGTCGAAGCACAGCTCCCCGCCCTGCGCCACATTATGCAGAAAAGAGCCGTCCGCGCCAACCTTCCAGTATGCGGTGAACACTTGGTCACCGACTATGCAAATACGCAGCTCCTTGCCGTCGTTCTCCAGATACTCCTGTACGTACAGCACCTCGCTCTGCTCGGCATAAGTTCGGAAATCCCGCTCCTGCTCAATCAGGAACACGCCGTTGCCCCGAGCATTCCGCGCTTCCTTGGCGACGAAGGGATAAGGAAAGGTGTGCAACACATAGTCGATGTTAGTAGGTGTATTCGCCAATATTTCCGTATACGGCACATGTTCTCGTGCAACCGTCCACAACGCTCGGGTCATTTCCACTTTGCTATATCCAAGCTGCAACGTTTCCACGCTCGGAAATATCTGCTTCTTCAAGCCGTAGACTAGTGCAGGCACCTGCCACGTTTCCGGAAACAAGATAATATCCGCCTCCCGGATCGCTTCGATTTCTTGAAACATCAAATTGGGCTTAATGTAGCGAGCCTCTGGTATACCCAGGGTGCGATACGCCTGAAAGGTAATCAGTTTCATCCATCATCCCCTCACTCCTAATCGTTTCGATGCCAGCAATACTTTCTCATCATAGCACCATCGCCGGATTTCGCAATCACCTTTTTACTTTCACTATGGATGTTCTTACATCTGTCTCACCTTAGAGTGAAGCCGCTTCCGGTCATGGATGAAAATTTTCTTCTCCTCAATCGAAATGATTTCTTCCCGCTGCAGCTCCAGCAAGCACTTCGTCACCGTCTCCCTGACAGTGCCGGACAAGTCCGCAATCTGCTGATGCGTCCACTTCATGTTGATCCAGATTCCTTCCGGTCTGACAACGCCGCACTCTTTTGCCAGTCGCATGATCGTCTTATATATACGGGAAGGCGCATCGAGCAAGGTCAAGTCCTTGATCATCTCATTCGTCTGCCGCAACCGATGCATGGCGAGATGCAGCAATTGGATGCTAATAGCCGGATGCTGAGCCATCAACTTATTGAAATCCTCTTGCTTCAGTACATAGAAAGTGCTGTTCTGAATCGCTTCTACAGAGGCGGAGCGAACTTCATCTCTCTGGAATACAGCCATCTCCCCGAACGTATCGCCAGGGAACAAGTAGGCAAGCACGACCTCCTTCGTCTCGCCTGTCCGATAGACGCGCACCTTGCCGGTTTTAATAATAAATAGTTCATCTCCAGCATCTCCTTCGAAGAAGAGAATCGTTCCTTTCTTATACGTGCGCTCTTGCATAACGCCTTGAATTCGAGATATATGATCTGTAGGCAATTCATTGAAGAAATCCACACCCCGAATAAACTTGTCGAAGCTGCTCATCTCGCTCCCCCCCCTTCTCCGACCCCAAGCATAGGACTCAGCCAATTACGCTGCCCTCCATTATACAAGATCATGTCGAATTCGAGAAGCTGCATGTCAAGCTGTTCGAGCGGACAACCCGCTCCATACGATTAACGCCATCCGATGAGGTGCTCAAGCGCTATGCGGATCGAATTCTTCAAAAAAAGACACAGCCGTGATCGACTGCATCTTCGTCTATGATCCATATGTCCGCGTTCTATATATAAGCATGGGTAGTGGGGGCGGCACGCATCTACTATGACCCGCTCTACCCAGCGAGGCGGCCCATTCCAGCCACAACCCGTTGCAATAGGGTAAGCGCGTCAACCCGTACACGGCCTCTACTTCAGCTCATAACTGACGAATGCCAGCTGACGGTTGTCTGGTGACCACGAATTGACATTCAACGTTCCTTGTCCGCCGAACAGCTTGACCAGCGTCTGGAACTCGCCGCCTGTGCTAGCCATCAGGCGAATTTCCACATGCTTGTTCGGTGGATGGTCTCCCGGCTCAACGTCCCCTTTGCGATAGGACAAGAAGGCGACCTGCTTGCCGTCTGGCGAGACGTGCGGGAACCAATTGTTGCTCTCGTCTGTCGTCATCTGCGTCGGATTACTGCCGTCCGCTTCCATCCGCCATACTTGCATCAGTCCGGAACGAACAGAGTTGAACCAGATGTGCTTGCCGTCCGGCGAATATTCCGGTCCGTCATCCAATCCCGGCGTATCCGTCAGCTGTGTCTCGATACCGCCATCCACTGGAATCGTATAAATATCGTACTGCCCGTTGCGCTCGGCGCAATACGCCAGCGTATGGCCATCCGGCGACCAGCCATGCAGATAGCTCGGCGCAAGCGGCGTAATCAGCGTCGGACGTCCGCCCGCCATCGGGAATACATAAATCCGGGACTGTCCGTCCTCCTGCGTATGATGGCTGACAGCAATCGCGTTATTGTCTGGGGACAGCACATGATCATTGTTGCATTGATCCACATACGCAGACTCGATCACCGTGCTTGTCTTCGCAGCCAAATCGAACTCGAATATGCGTCCGCAGCTGTTGTAGACGAGACGCTTACCGTCTGTCGTCCAGTTCGGCGCTTCGATCAGTTCATCGAATTCAGCTAGCACAGTACGTGCGCCGGTGGCTACATCTACTGTTTCCAATATACTTCTGACGTTGCGGCTCTCTACTTGACGCGGTTCCTTCAATGTATTCATGGTGTCGATCTCTTCCCTTCTGTTCCTTCTTTAGTCATATACAGTGCCAGATCATGCCCTACCTCAACCGTGTCGCCCTTCTGCACATGCTGCTGCCCGTCATAGATGCCGCGCCCATCCGGCAAGTATCCTCGTCTGGCATACAGACGCTGGGCTTGTCCATAGCTGGCATACAGTCCTACTCCAATGCCTACGGTCTGATACTTGGTGAAGGCATGCTCTTCTACAGCGTCCATCAACGCTTCGCCAACGCCCTTCCGGCGGAAGGCAGGAATCACCTCGAAGTTGTTAATCTCCGGAATCCCTGCTGAGCGAAACGGTGGATAATAAGATTGCGGCAGCAGATGAAGCCAGCCTGCGAATTGCTCTCCCCATTGGGCAACGAACGTGACGCGCTCACCAGACTGCTGTTCTGTCCAACAGCTTTCGATATACGTCAATGGTTTACCCATCTCATTGTCATTCAGCGCTGTGTAAATCCAATCGATGTCTGCCGCTTGCATACGGCGAATGTGCACACTCATGACAGTTCTCCTTTGTACGGATTTGCCTTCTCTAGTTAGCGGGAAAACTTGGCTCTATGATGTGCCATACAGGCGCTTCTCGTCCATTAGGGGACTTACTTGGTCTTATCTCGACCACCAGCCGCCTCCCCGTGCTAAAATGATGCGAATAAGACCACAATACGGCGCTATCCAACATCACATCCACCATCGGACTTACATAAGACCACTTCCGCCCGCTATCGAATCGATATCCAGCATTAGCCGCTATCGATACCCAGCGTTCACCTGCGATCAGAGCAGTCTATAGTCGTTCAATCCTACAGATGGTCAGAAACTTATCAATGCTCAGAACTAACCCATGCTCCGTACTCCTACATGTTCTGAACTTCCACATACTCAGTTCCTCTGTTCGTCCACTCTTCCTTCTACAAACTGCAAACTACAAACTACAAGCCAAGCCAACGGCAGGACAATATCCCGACAGTGCCGCCATACGAAGACAGGCAGCAGCTTGTCAGGTTCATTATAGTACAAATAATTGCCCAATGATAGCCGTGTGGAGTCAATTTCATAATGCGCTATCAAGCAGATTTCATCACCTGATGTAGAACCATGCATATGCATGTCAATAAGATCTAGTGACGGCATCTGCAGAAGTTATCATCATGAAATTGACTCGGAAAGCGAATGCAATGCGAAACAGGCTGGCAGCAGACAGCTATGCCTGATCTGACAGCCTTGTGGGAGCAGCATGGTTCATACTCCCTCGCACAACTTATGCACGGGGTGGCGCTTCTGCGGGTTCCGGCGGCTTCGTCCAGCGGGACGCCATGCCGTACTTGGGTGAGCCTATGAAGCTGATCATGAATAGAATGCCAGTAGCGAATGCCATCGAACCAGATATCGAAGTGTCCAGCCACGCAGCGATATAGTAACCGATGAACGCCGACAGCACACCGATCCCTCCGCTAAGCGCGAGCATAACCGCCAACCGGTCAGTCCATAGATAAGCACTTGCTGCAGGGGTAATAAGCATCGCCACGACCATAATTGCGCCTACGGCATCGAACGCAGCTACCGTCGTCATCGATACCATCGCCATGAACAAGTAATGCAGCAGTACGACAGGCAACCCAAGACTCGCTGCAAGCGCGGGATCGAACGAGGTGATCTTCCATTCCTTATACAAGGCGAGAAGGACGACCAGCACGACCACCAGCACACTCGACAGCATTAACACCGCCTGCGGAACAGCGCCGACAATAGGCAGTTCGACCGTCTCCCACGGGATGAACGTAATTTCCCCCATCAGCGCATGCTGTACGTCAAGATGCGCATTCCCGACCTTCGTAGCGATCAGCACGACCCCAATTGCGAACAAGGTCGTGAAGACAATTCCGATCGACGCTTCCTGCTGAACGCCTGTCGTATGGAGCCATTGCACGAGGACGGCTGTCAGCAGACCGGCGAGCGTAGCGCCGATCAACATATGCACACCGCTCAGCTCACGTGTAATCAGGAAGGCAATGACAATGCCGAGCAGCACCGTGTGGCTGATCGCATCTGCCATCATCGCCATCCGTCGCAAGATCAGCAGACAGCCGATCAAGCCGCAGGACAAGCCAACTAAGGAGGCTGTCAGTAATATCCAACCTGTATAGCTCATCCCCATCCTCCTCTCTGCACAGCACTCGACGACATAGCTGTACCGCTAAGCTTCTTGCGCTGCGCCCTGTGCTGTAATGCGATGACGAGCAAGCCTTTGCGCATACCGAAGCTAAGCGACAGCACGAATAATGCAGCTGCTGCTATGACGATGAACGGACCGGTCGGCCAGCCTTGACCCATCGTGCTAATCCAGGTGCCCGCCAAGCCGGAAACACCCCCGAACACGGCAGACAGCACCATCATCCAGCCGAACGAATGCGTCCAGTATCTGGCGCTGACGCTAGGCATGATCAACAGGGCAGCCATAAGAATGACCCCGACGGCTTGAATGCCAATGACGATCACGACGACGAGCAGAACGATATAGATCACATTCATCGTCGCACGGCTCAGACCTACACCCTTCGCGAACGCCGGATCGAACAGGTACAGCTTCCACTCCTTATACCCAATAAGCGACACTGCCAGAATGAGCAAGGCCGTAATCGCCATCGTATACACATCTTCACGCACCATGGAGGCAGCTTGCCCGAATATGAAGGAGTCCAATCCACTCTGATTGCCGCCCGGCATCCGGTTCACCCAAGTAAGCAGCATGATGCCAAGTCCGAAGAACACAGACAGTACCATGCCCATCGCCGCATCCTCCTTCACCCTGCTGGATGTGCGAATCCACTGGATCATCATGGCGCCAAGCAACGCGCTGACTGCCGCTCCCAAGATCATTACCGGCATGTTCTTACTCCCTGCAAGAACGAAGCCGATAATGACGCCGGGCAGCGCAGCATGCGACAGCGCATCGCTCATCAAGCTTTGCCGCTTCCAATAAGCCAAGCAGCCGACGACACCGGCTGCCATTCCGAGAATGAGGGTGCTCGCCAGCACCCACTGCGCGTTATGAGACAATCCTAGTATCATCCGGATTTCTCCCCCATCCAACGAATCGTGCCGCCATACGTTCGATAAATATTGTTCTGATGGAACACATCAGCTGTCGGCCCGTGCGCCACGACCGTACGATTCAGCATGAAGACATGATCGAAGTAATCCGCCACTGTCTGCAAATCATGATGCACGACCAACACCGTCTTCCCTTGCTCCTTCAGCAGCTTCAGCGTATTCATGATCGCGCGCTCCGTAGCGGCATCGACGCCAGCAAGCGGCTCGTCTAGGAAATACAGATCGGCATCCTGAACGAGCGCGCGTGCGAGGAACACCCGCTGCTGCTGGCCGCCGGACAGCTGGCTGATCTGCCGCTCCGCATAATCCGCCATGCCCATCTCGTTGAGCGCCTGCAACGCCAGCTCGCGATGCTTGCGCGTAGGCCAGCGCAGCCAGCCGATCTTGCCATACAGGCCCATCATGACGACATCCAGCGCATTCGTCGGGAAATCCCAATCGACCGTTCCGCGCTGCGGCACATAGCCAATTCTGGATTTCGCCTTCGCATACGTTGTGCCGAAGAATGACACCGTGCCCGACAAGCGCGGATGCAGCTCCAGCAGAACCTTAAGCAGTGTCGACTTGCCTGCTCCATTCGGTCCGATGATACCCGTCAATGTACCCGGAGCAATCTGGAATTGGACATCGGTTAGAACTTTATTTTTCCGATAAGAAGCGTTCAATTGGTTCACTTGCAGTACAGGATCCATAGGATGTTCACTCCTCTCCGTCCCCCAAAGCTTGGGCAATCGTATTGACGTTATGTGCATACATGCCGAGGTAAGTACCTTCTTCCGTGCCAGCTGCGCCCATAGCGTCGGAGAACAATTCACCGCCCAACTGCACATCCAGCCCTGCTGCCGCTGCCCCTTCAATCACCGCATTAATCGATTCTGGATTGATGCTGCTCTCCACGAATACAGCGGGCACCTGGTGCTCCGTCAGGATCGCAATCGTCTCCTCGATGTCCGTCAACCCGATCTCAGCATCTGTGCTCAGCCCTTGCAGACCGATGACGTCCAGATCCAGCATGCGTCCGAAGTAGCCGAAAGCATCATGCGCAGTCACCAGTACACGCTTGCCTTCGGGAATGTGCGCCATCTTCGCTTCTGCCTCATCCTTCAGCCTATTCATCTCTGCGAAATACTGCTCCTTATTCGCGTCGAAGTATGCGGCATCGTCCGGCGATGCTTCCTTCATCTGTTCTGTAGCTGCAGTCAGCGCTTGCTGCCACAGGTCGATTTCGAACCAGATGTGCGGATCGATTGCCCCTTCCTCATCATGCAGCAATGCATCTTCCGCAATGCCATCACCTACAGCCAGTACAGGTCTGTCCTTACCAATTTGCTCGAAGACTTGCACCATATTAATCTCCAAGCCTAAGCCATTGTAAAAAATCATATCTGCCTCTTGCAGCTTCTGAATATCTCCTTGCGTTGCTGTGAATAAATGCGGATCGACACCGGGACCCATCAAGCTGTTCACCTCTACTCGTTCCCCGCCGATAACGGCAATCGGATCGGCAATCTGCGCAATCGTCGTCATTATCGTCAGCTTGCCCTTCGCATCCACTCCTGCCTTCTCTTCTATGCCTGCACCGCAAGCCGATACTATCAACATTGCCCCAATAAGCCATACTGCTGCGTACAGCCTCCTGCGACTGCGTTCGTTCTTCTTCATTGTCTGGTTCCTCCCCTTATAAGTTCCTGCCTCGTCCATATGTCTCGCATCTGTTGCAGTTGCCAATTGGTATGATGAAACAAACCTGTGTATTAGCAATATTTTTTCCCTGATGCAACTTTTGTTCATATGTCTAAAATAATTGAGTCAGCCCATATTGTCAAGCGATTTTTTTCTCCATGAAGAAGATCGTTCTACAAGTTACACGAAGGAGCCTGTTGCGATGGGGGCATGTAGCTGCAACAGTTCAGCAAGGAGAGCTGCGCACTTGAAAGGGTACGCAGCGTATAGTTTGCGTTGTGCTGGCCTACGATTGTTGCGATTTGAACAGGCTGAACACTACAATCACGAGAAAAGGAAGGAGAGCGAAGCTTACATTGATGAGCGGCCAATACATCGACACATACTTGGTCTGCTCCGCTTGCGTGATGAACATGGCCAAGCTCAGCATGAAGCTTAACATCGCGATCGGATACACAAGGACGCGGTCGTTATCCAGCTTGAACAGCCGGGAGATGACAAGATTCAAGACGAACAGGGCAATCGTTCCCTTCATATAAGAGCTTGCAATCAGCGAGACGCCCACGACAGATTCAATCCGTTGGAGAAAGTCAGCAAAATCAATCACGCGCGAGATCGCGAACAGCGGATACTTCAGATCTGTCGCTAGCGGACCAAACAGCATCAACGTACAGAGCGTCGTAACCAGCAGCAGCATAATGTTCAAACCGAGCGCCGCATACATGTATTTGGCCAGTCGGGATGAAGCTTGCTTCCGCACATACGGAAGCAGCATGGCGAATACCGTCATTTCGGCATAGGGAAATCCAAGGGTGAAGTAGGTGCCCATCAGCACTGGCTTGATTCCATCCGGCATGACCGGAAGTAAGTGTATGGGCTGGTAATACCCCACGGACAGCAATAAGACGATAAACACAAAGCCGATCATCAGACCGGTATACAGCACGAACATACGAACCATCACTTCAATTCCGGCGCGAACCGTCATCGCAGCGGTAACTAAGACAAGAAAGTGAAACACATAGGAAGGCGTATCCCGCATCATCGTACTTGTCATGAATGCGCCTACGTCCATCACAATCCACGTAACCATCAATAGTAAATAGAAGATATAGGGAAGCAGCAATAGTACTGTCGCTATATTTCCCGTTGCCTTGCGGCTGTAATCGATAAGGGTAAATTCCTTATTACGTTGATGTAAGAACAAGATGACACTTAACAGCGCAATGCCCAACATACTACTCGCCAGCAGAGAAATCCAAGCGCCGTTCTGTGCGTATGCAATCAGCGGTCCCGGTACATTAATAATGGAAGAACCCGTTACGAACGAGAAGAATAAGACGGCCAGCTGTCCATTCGAAACCGTACCCTGTCTGCTCACATGTCATCCCCTCCTTCAAGCAGCCGGTTGCTGCCAAGCCGTCTCGATTGCATGCGCAAGCCGTTCGAACATCAAGTTCAACAGCTCGTTCACATGCGGCAGCTTGGCAGGCAGCAAGTAGTCTACTCCTAGATATAGCGTGCAACCGAGTATAATCGCATAGGGCAGCTTGGCCTTGCCCAGCTTCTGCTTACGCTGTATGCCGTCATAACCAAGCAGGGCGAAGGTGCCAAGCAAGACAATTAGTTTCTCCACCATCGAACTGCTCCCTCCTGATCATTGCACTTGCATCTGCTTGCCAGCATGCATACCTGTGTCAAGCAATGTCAACTTCACATCATAAGTGAATCGCGCACGTTGGAAGTGCTCGCCCCAGTCTGATTCGAGACTCTTCCACAAGCTTGGATTGCTCCGGTACACTTGATCGCCGAATCCTAGCACATCCAGCTTCTTGGTCTGCAATTCTTGAACGACGGCTTCCAGGTTCGTCTGGACGCGGTCCTCGGTCTCAACGATGAACCGGGCCTCCTTCTCCGCCGTAGTCACATCAGCGCAATGCGCTTCAGCCAGCGATCCTGTAATATTCACAGTAACTGTTGCATGCAACACCCCTGCTGCATAATCGCTTGCAAGCTTGGCCTGCGATTGGACTACCTCTATAGAGTTATTTAGACCGCCAGCATTAAGCTCATCGGTCCCTCCACACGGCGTTTGAATGATTGCATAATGATACTTGTTCATCAGCATGAGCAAGTATTCCGTTCTGTTCGGCGAAAGTGCGCCGACCATCTTCCCGTCATCGAGCAAGACGACGCCCTTCACCGCGAACGGCGCATCGTCTGCTTGCATCAGGCCAATATAGGGAGCCACGGCGTGACCTGTCTTGTTGCGCAGCATCAAATTCATATCGAGCAAGTTCATCTTCATGGTCTTCCCTGAGTATTGAGCGGCTGCTTCCTGAATACGCTTCAGCTGCTGACCGGTCGTACTCTCAACCAACGGCTTCTCCTCCAGGAAGGCGGATGCCTTCCCTTCGGTAACGAATAAATTACTCGACATCCGGGGCTCATGATCTCGATTGAAGAAGTCGAGCACATCCCGCAGCCCGCGCTTCTGCACATAGGCATCACTAATGAGCACGATACGCTGGTGGCTCCATTGCGCCCTTCTCCCCAGTAAGGTCGGTATATCCCGCACAGCTTCGAATACACTGTCCTGCACATTCTTAAGATTGAAGTAGGCATCTGTCGGTTGAATGCTGCCGCTGGTTGACACTTGCAATGGCTTGTAAATCTGTGTCGTCAGCTCGACCTTCCCTTCCTTGTTCAGATCGATTGCGACAGCCATGACGAAGCCTCGCTCGGTTAATTCCACCTGATCCCAGCACCCCGTCAGCAACAACAGCGACAGTAAGCTTAACCATGTCCCAATTGATTGCTTCATCGTTGATCATCCTAATCCAAATATTTGCGGTTATGCGCACGCCGCGGTGTGTTCAGTATCCGCTTCAATGGCGCGCGAAGGAGCGTATCTCTAAGCTGACCGATCCGCAGAGGGGCAAGCGGAGACAAGTATGGCTGACCGAGAGACTGCAAGGAGCTGAGATGAATAATTACCCACAGCAGCCCGATCATCGCACCGAATATACCCAGTATTGCTGTCATAATCATCAACGGCAATTGCAGCAGTCGCAAGGAAATCGCAATCGAATATTGCGGGATCGAGAAGGAAGCGATGCCTGTCAGCGCAACGATGACGACCATAATAGGCGAGGCGATGCCCGCATTGATCGCTGCCTCCCCAATAATTAACGCACCGACGATACTGACCGCAGAACCGACAGGCTTAGGCAATCGAATTCCTGCTTCTCGCAACAGTTCGAAGAAGAACAGCATAATAATCGCCTCGACCAGAGAAGGGAACGGAATACCCTCCCGTGTATTCAATACAGCTAACAGCAATACAGTCGGGATCAACTCTGGATGGAACGTAGACAAAGCAATATAGATGGAAGGCAATGTCAGAGCGATGAAGAATGCTACAATACGAAGCTGACGGATGAAGCTGGATATAACCGTACGTTCATAGTAATCTTCACTCGATTGGAAGAACTCCGGGAACAACCCCGGACAGATGAGGATGATCCCAGTGCCTTGCACCAGAACCACGATCTTGCCTTCCAATAAGGAAGCGACAGCTGTATCCGTTCGTTCCGTATACCGGTACTGCGGGAAGGGGGAATAGGTAGAATCCTCAATCAATTCCTCAATATATGAAGTTTCTAGAATTTCCTTGTTGGCAGCTGCAGCAATTCGCTTGGTGAAGATAGCCAAGGTTTGCTTCGGCACAGCGTCCTCCACATAGCCGTAGATCACAGCCGTCTTCGTTTCGCCACCAGTAGGCACCTTTCTGATCTTAAATTTAGGCGATTGCAGGCGTGAACGCAGCATACCGATATTCGTCTGCAAATTTTCGACAGTTCCTTCTCGCGGTCCCTTCACCACAGATTCGCTTACCGGTTCATCTACCGAACGCCCTTCCACGCTCTTATCTTCATACTTGATGGCGTTCGCCCAGCCTTCGATCAGGACGATGACATTGCCTTGAAGCAGCTCAGAGATGGCATCGTCCATACGGCGTATGACGATACCCTGCTTCTGATCAGCTCCATGCTGCTCGAAGTAGGAGATAATCTGCCGCGGCTCCAACTCAGTATCGGATCCCATATCATTCCCTACTAAACTTCGCAGTGTCTCTCTCATGAAATTATGGTCTTGCCGATCCGTCAACGTTTCGAAATATACACTAAGTGCCTCGTATTGCATGCGATTGCCAAACCGCCAAGGCAGGACAACCAGATCGTGGCAATCGGCAAAGGTCGCTTCAAGCTTTCTTCGATTTTCGACCAATCTTATAGAAAACATACTTATCGCCTTCTTGCATCATGTAGTGGTGTTAGTTTTCTCCAAATTCCGTGAAGACATTCCCGAAAAGTGAGGATTATGGCAACAATCTGTACACTAGAGTCAAAATTCACAATGCCGCTAACAATAAACTCCATCACCTGTTATTAGCCAATGAATAAAAAAAGAACGTCCCTATGAATGCATAGCTATGGTAAAATATAGATGTTTCACAACTAATCTCCCCGTGTGGGGAACAATTTATTAGGAAAAGGTGGGATTTGCACATGTCAGACAAGCAACCGTCATCCCCAGCAGACAAGCACCTTCACCATATCCCGATCTCGGTCCTCGATCTCGCTCCAATCATAGAAGGCGGCACAGCGGCAGACTCGTTCCGCCGCACCTTGGACTTGGCGCGTCATGCGGAGCAGTGGGGCTTCCACCGCTTCTGGTTGGCCGAGCATCACAATATGCCCGGCATTGCCAGCTCAGCTACTTCGGTCGTGATCGGTCACGTCGCCGGCAACACAGAGAAGATCCGTGTCGGCTCTGGCGGTATCATGCTGCCGAATCATGCGCCGCTCGTCATCGCTGAGCAGTTCGGCACATTGGAATCGCTGTACCCTGACCGCATCGATCTTGGCTTGGGTCGCGCTCCCGGCACCGACCAACCGACTGCCCACGCCTTGCGGCGTCATACGAATACAGGCGGCAATGACTTCCCCGCACTGCTGCACGAGCTGCTTGAGTATTTCGAGCCGACTGAATCGATCAACCAGCAGTCCATTCGTGCCATCCCAGGCGAAGGCCTGTCGCTGCCGATCTGGCTGCTCGGCTCCAGCGGCTTCAGCGCAGAACTGGCCAGCCAGCTCGGGCTGCCGTTCGCATTCGCGAGTCACTTCGCGCCGGATTACTTGATGCAGGCTCTAGCTCTGTACCGCGAACAGTTCCGCCCCGGATTTCGGAGCACACCCTATGCGATGGTCGGACTAAGCATCATCGCTGCCGATACGACGGAGGAAGCGCACCACCTAGCTACCTCGCAGCAGCAGCAAATCTTGAACATGATCCGCGGCAAGCGCGGACCGCTACAACCGCCTGTTGCCAGCATGGATTCGCTATGGGACGCACATGAGAAGCACATTATCGAAGCACAGATGAGCTATGCCATTGTCGGTGATAAGCAGTCGGTGAAGGAACGGTTACAGGAAGTGCTGCACGAGACGCAGGCGGACGAGTTCATCGTTGCTTCACAAATTTTCGATCATGCCGCGCGCTTACGCTCCTACGAGCTGATCTATGAGATCGTGCAGGAAGTGAAGTAAGCATAAGGGAAGGAGCTATCTCCACTCGTCAAACTACTCAAATCCGCTCGGAGTGGCTATTGCCTGCGATTATGCATCTATTTCCGTCCAATCCCGCTCGGAGTGGCTATTACCTGCGATTATGCATCTTTTTGAAGCACAGAACGCCTGAACGGGGGATTATTCGAATACAAAGATGCACATTCGCAGGCAATTCGGGAAATCGTCCATCCTGCATGCTCCAAGCCTGCACATTCGCAGGAATTTCTTGCATACATGCCAGCATGTACACCAAAGAGAGGAATTTCTTGCATACATGTCAGCATGTGCACTGCAATTCCTGCGATCATACTAATCCCATCATCCGATATCATTGCGAATCAAGGGCGCTACTCTCGTTCCATACACCACATCACTTACTAAAGTTGAGATACATTAAAAAATAAAGTATACTAAAAGAAACATAAAGGAGGAGCATCCCATGACCGATCAAGCAACACAGATGGAAATTGGAATTAGCACCTTTCTCGAAGCCACTCCCGATCCGAAGACAGGACAAGCGATCAGTCATGCTGAGCGTCTGCGCCAAGCCGTTGAGGAAATTGTATTAGCTGACCAAGTGGGGCTGGACGTCTACGGTGTAGGTGAGCATCACCGGGCTGATTACGCCAGCTCAGCGCCCGCAGTAGTGCTTGCTGGCGCCGCTGCTGCAACGAAGCATATTCGCTTGACAAGCGCCGTAACCGTACTCTCGTCAGACGATCCCGTACGCGTCTACCAATCCTTCGCTACATTAGACGGCTTGTCCGGCGGACGGGCGGAAATTATGGCAGGGCGTGGCTCGTTCATCGAATCGTTCCCACTATTCGGCCACAGCTTGGAAGACTATAACGACCTGTTCGACGAGAAGCTGGAGCTGCTGCTCGCCATCCGCGAATCGGAGAAGGTCAATTGGGCCGGCAGCAAGCATCGACCGGCGATTCACAATCTCGGTGTCTACCCGCGCGCAGAGCAACACCCGCTCCCCGTCTGGATCGCCAGCGGCGGCAACCCGCAATCAGCAGCGCGCGCCGGAACGCTCGGACTGCCCATCGCATTCGCGATCATTGGCGGCATGCCAGAGCAATTCGCACCGTTAGTCGAGCTGTACAGAGAGGCAGCCGTGCGGGCTGGACATGATCCCGACAAGCTGGAGATCGCGACGCACTCGCACGGCTTCATCGGCGATACACGTGAGCAAGCCGCCGAGCTGTTCTTCCCGCCGACCCAGGCACAGATGAATGTTATCGGACGCGAGCGCGGCTGGGGGCCCTACACGCGCGCGACGTTCGACGCAGCCTGCAGTCCGCGCGGCGCACTCTATGTCGGCGACCCAGAATATGTCGCTGAGAAGATCCTGCTGCTGCGTAAGAATCTCGGCGTAACCCGCTTCTTCCTGCACATTAACGTCGGCACGATGCCTCACCGTGACATTCTGCACACGATTGAGCTGCTAGGAACACGCGTCGCTCCGATTGTGCGTAAGGAACTTGCGCGCGATTGATCAGAACCTTCACGGACTTCGGTGAGGCTGTCGATTCATTGTGAATATGCGCCACTTACTCTCAGCTCACACCGATCGCTACTGTTGAGGAAATCTGCTTGTAGCCTCTTTATGAAGTGGACGCTACTCAGCAGATTTCAAGCAGGTATGTAGTGACCGACACGCACACATTAAGCAGGGGCTGTCCCTAATGGGAAAGCCCCTGCTTGTGTGCACTAACCTTATATTCGCTCCCATGTGGTGCAATTCCAATGAACGCGGAGGCAGAAGCGCCTCCACCGTCACCGTTTATCTAGGATTCACCACACCCGAGGAATCACTGAATATGACAGTTTGGCCATTCTTATTAATAAGAATCTCATTGCCTGGGTTGGAGTCGACATTTTTGAATTCCCGGAATGTCCAGTTCGTCGTGCCTACGTTATGCGTTTTGACAGAATAGGTTGCATCCTTGATGACCCTGATGTATCGACCGTCATCGATAACGATCTCCTGACCGCTGGCGCCATTCGTATCGGTAAACCCAAGCAGCGAGAAGCCCGATCCGACTGTGTAGGTCTTCGTGGAGTAACTAGCTTCGCGAATGACGTATACTTTATTACTGCCCTGCTTCAGTACAATCTCTTTGCCCGCACTGCCATTCACATCCTGAATGCCTAGCAAGGAGAAGCCTCCGCTAATATTATAATTTCTTGTCGTTCTAGACGCGTCCCGAATCGTAAAGATTCGTTGTCCCGCCACATCAATAATAATCTCTGCCCCAGACTGACCATTCGTATCTTCAACAGCTAACAGGGTCCAATCAGCCCCGTTGGCCACACTGTAACTTCTCGTCGTGTATCTCGCTTCATTAATGACGAGTACAGCGGTTGTTGTTGTGGATCGAACTGTACTGAGTATAATTTCTGCTCCCGCATTCCCATCTACGTCTGCAACCTTCATAATGGCCCAGCTGGAATAGGCAGTCATGCTGTGTCTGCGCACAGAACCGGTAGGATGCTCAATTTCTATGCCGGTTGTCGTGTTATACACATCCGAGAGCTGCCCTGTTCCTTTCAGATCATAGGAGCCTACATAATGACGAGTGGCTGCCTCAGCAGTGTCTGAGGGTACGAAAGCCGAGAACGCCGATACCATGCCTAGAGCTACACACAACGCAACAAACCTTTTTTTCATATAAACGAATCCTCCCACATTTTTAATAGTTACATTTTTCAGAAAATTATTTATCCCTCCTCGCAACTGAAGTCTAGTTCCCTCTATAGATTACCAAATACAATCATATATTGGAAAGTACCTCATAGAAAAATAGTTCTTCATCTAGTGCATATGTTCTACTACGAGCCTTATTGCATGACTATCCAACTAGGACCTGCTTGAAACCCGTGAGGAAGCGTCCGCCCTTGACCGTAACCGGGCAGACGCAATCTGACGAAGTGCTGGCGGTTCGTTCGCGCGAGCGAGGCTGGACTTTCGCACATGCGCGCGACATTCGTCGCAGCCTGTAGCCCGCACAACTTGCCGCTTCGCGCTTACTTCTCCTGTCTCGACGGCTTCTCCTTCTCGAACAGCACCAGCAGTGCCGGCATTAGCACACCGCGGATGAGGAACGTATCGAGTAGAATCCCTACTGCCACGATGAAGCCGAATACGAACAGCAGCTGAATTGGCTGCGTCATCAGCACAGCGAAGGTAGCCGCCAGAATAATACCTGCCGAGGAAATAACGCCGCCCGTTGCTGAGACGGATATTTCAACCGCCTTCTTTACCGGATGCTTCCGCCGTTCCTCCATCAATCTAGAGATCAGCATAATGTTGTAGTCAATGCCGAGCGCTACGAGAAAGACGAAAGCGTATAGCGGTACTCGGTTGCTCACCGTATCAATGCCGAATAACAAGTCGCTCAGGAATATGCCCAAGCCTAATGCTGCTAAGAAGGAGACGAGAATCGTGCCCATCATATAGATCGGCAGCTTCATAGACCGCGTCATCGCGATCAGCATCACGAAGATAAGAATCGATTCCAGCACGACAATCACGATCAAGTCTCGGCTGTTCGCCGCTCGGTCGTCCACCGTCACTGCTGTCTCCCCGGCAAAGTACATTGCCCCCTCAATCTCACTTGCGTTCAGCAGCTCCTCAGCCTGCTCGCGCAGCTGTTCCAATGCGTCGAGGGTTGCGACCTCATACGGACTCTCGGCAAAAGTCAGGCTGAGCTGCACTACTTGCTGATCAGCAGTCGCATCGCTTGGCTGCACCGCACTAACGAGCGGCTGCGCAGTCAGCTCCTGAATGAGCGCAGTACGCTGATCGTCAGATATCGGCGCTTCCGCTTCCACGATGACCGACGTTGGCGCTAGGTCGCCCTTGGCGAATTGCTCCTCCAATATGTCGTAGCCTACTCGCGACGGCATATCTGCCGGGAACGACTTCATCGTATCGAATTCGTAGTCGAGATTGAACAGATTGAGCGCCGAGGCGAGCAGAATGACACCGATCACCGATGCTGCAACCAACGGCTTGCGCACGACCGTGCGCCCAACCTTGCTCCATAGCGAGCTTGCTCGTACCGCAGCATCGCCCACCTGAGGCACCTTCGGCCAGAACGATCTTCTGCCGAACAGCGTGAACAAGGCCGGTACCAGCGTCACCGAAGCCACCATAATAATAAGCATCGCTGTCGCGAAGATCGGAGCGAAGTTCCGGTAATCGCCGAACTCAGCGAAGAATAGCACGAGCATCGCAGCTAAGACAGTACCGCCTGAATAAAATACCGGCAAGCCGACCTCGCGCATCGCCTCCCGCATCGCCGTATACTTGTCGTCGGTCTTCTTCAATTCTTCACGGAATCGGGAGAAGACGAACAGCGAGTAATCAATAACAGCGGCAAACAGCAATATCGTCATAATCGACAACGTCTGCTGATTCAACAGCAGTCCCGCCTGCCCCATCCAGCCCAACGTCTGATTGACCGCCTCATAGACGAAGGCTGCCGCAAGCAGCGGGATGAACGCCAGTAGCGGCGAACGGTAAATAACGACGAGCAACACCAGAATTAATCCTACCGTGGAAAACAACAGCACCAAATCTGCACGCGAGAACAAATTCAGTGTATCAACAGCAATTCCGGCTGGACCCGTCATCGTATACGTCAGATTCGTCTCATCTGCTGCAATCGCTGTCAGCTGTTCCTGAATGTCTCGAATCTCATCTGTCTCCAGCCCTGGCTCGAACGCAATAGGCAGCGCGACCGTACTTCTGTCCTCCGCATAGAAGCCTGCAGCCGCTTGCGGCGGCAATTCCGTGAACGGCACTACACTTGCAATCCCATCCAGCTCTTGTAGCTCGGCGAAGAACGCGCTTAACTCCTCGGGCTCGAACGACCCGCCATCAGACTGAAAGACGAGAATGCCCGGCAAGCCGTCCTCATTGGCAAAGTACTCATCCAGCTTCTCCTGCGCGACAGAGGACGGTGCGTCTACCGGAATCGAATCGATGCTAGAAGTTTCATAATCCTTGGCGCTGGGCGCAACAACAGCAAGCAGCATCGTCGCCGCAAGCCAGATCGCCAGCGTCGTCCACATGCCTTTCCTCGTGGACAGGCGATCGGTAATAGCTGTCAATAGATTACGCATCGTGGTCTACCTCCTTCAAAAATAGAAATAAGTGTCGATCGACATCGTTCTGTTTAAAGTGACACAAGTGTTACTTTGGTCGTACAAAATACCCCTTCATGTACATATTCACCTTATTATAGTCATGAGAAACCCCCACCGTCTATTACCTTGCTGTGAACATTCCTTGTCCAAGCACTTCCTTCATCGCAGCCACCCACTCTGCGTGCGGGATGTTGTAATGGTTAGGGACCGCAATTGTTTGGAACAGCAGCCCGAGCATGACACTGTCAGGCAGATGTGCCTTCAGCACGCCCGCCTGCTTCCCCTGGGCAATCAAGCGCTGCAAGGTCTCGTACATCGCAAGCGGCAGCTGCTCCAGCTGCTGACGCTGTTGTTGACTGTCCGCTTCCATTCGCTGCATCATATGACGGGCAATCTGAATGAGGGGCAGCACATCTTTTTTCTGAAAAAACAAGTCTACTAGCCGATCATATTGCGCCTCGAAGCCTTCTATCTGCTCTACTGCCGCCAGCTCTACGAGAAATGCATCCATCTCATCGTTCATCAATGCGGTGATTAGCTCATCCTTGTTCTTGTAATACTTATACAGGGACGCTCTCGATACTTCCAGCCGTTCAGCCATCAAGCCGAAGTGAAAGGCATCGTAACCGTGCTCCAGCAGCAGATGCTTGACTGCGTGGAACAGCTCCCTCGTAGTAAATTTCCGCTCACGTGCCATCTGCGCAACTCACCTCTGCTCTATTATACGAAATCCAGTCCGCGAGGCAAAGCTGCCGTAGTTGTATAGTGAGAAAGCCTTCGAGCCCTGCTCGCTATGGCGCCGAACCTAACATTCCCTGAGATAACGTAGGCTATCAAGTATATCTGGTCCCGGATTTCGCAGTTTTCACTTGCGCAACGTGCATGCTGCCCTGTATGCATATATTACCTGCGAATGTGCAGGCTTCGTATACGCATGATGAGTGAGTTCCCGAAATACCTGCGAATGTGCATCTTAGCATACAGAAAATCGACCGATCAGGCGGACTGAGCTTCAGAAGGGATGCAGGATCGCAGGCATTCACCTCATTCACCTCCATTTTGGAAGCAAAGCCTGCACATTCGCAGGCATCTCGTCGAATCACGCTCAAATAACGCTACTACTTCTGCTCATGCGTCAAGCGAACAACGTCTAACAGATTAATCTTCTGCTTCGAAGCTTCGTCATACAGCCACTTCTCCTCCACATGATCGACGAACAGCACGCCATGAAGATGATCAATCTCATGCTGCATACAGCGGGCCAGATAGCCTTCTCCCTCCAGCACAACCATTTCACCCCGACGGTTCAACGTTTGCACTTTCACATAGTTCGCCCGTTTCACGAAGCCGAAATACCCCGGGAAGGACAAGCAAGCCTCTGCCCCCTCCTGTTCCCCACTGCTTTCCATAATCTCAGGATTAATCAATTCAATGAGACCTTCCCCGCAATCCATCACTATCAATTGACGCAATATGCCAATCTGCGGTGCAGCTAGCCCTGCACGTCCTTCTTCGACATATAATGTTTCGGCCAGATCATCCAAATACTTGAGCGTCTTCGCATTGATTTCAGCAGGTCTTGCCACCTTGCGCAAGATCGGCTCGCCGAAGGGCAAAATCTTTCTCACAGCCATCTACTTAAGCTCCTTTCGTCTTCTGCGGTGCGGAGTGGTGCCACAGATCATTCGGTGTGCAGTCCAGTGCCGTGCATAGTGCATCCAGTGTTTCGGCCTTCATCTGGCGCGGCTGCTTCGTCAACAACGCACTGATCGATGCCGGCGTCAGGCTGTAGCCCGCCCTCTCCTGCAAAAGCCGCGCTAGCTCTGCACCTTTCCAAATTCCGCGCTCTGCCATCACTTGCCGCAACATCCATATAAGCATGCCATCGTCCTCCATCATATTAGTTAATACCTTAATTAATTAGTTACTACCTAATATATCATGGTACGCAATGAAAACCAACAGGAGTTCCTCCTATAAAGGGGTGTAACGGTCACTCGTGTCCGTCACACCGAGAAAGAGCACATTTTGGATTGCTAACGGACGCGGATGTCCATCAGAAGCGGAAAACAGCCCGTTTGACCGATACATGCTGCGCTTATGGACATCTGTGTCCGTTACATTATGAAATCACGCCCCATACGCCCTTTAACGGTCACCAGTGTCCGTTACAACACCCTTTCCAAGCGAATCCCAGCCAGGCAGCAGCTGCTCAACATCGGCAAGGTCGATCAGCTATGGCCGAAAGCCAAGCTGAGCAGGTAGAAGATCTTATCTCACAGATGGCTTCTAGGCAGATGGCATCAGGACCTCCACGACGAAAATAATAGCACCAGATAGTGGTTATACCCGCCTCAGTTGGTTACACTAGCCTCAGCTGGTTACGCCAACCCCATTTAGTTAAGCCGACTATACTTCTTACATTCATCTGGATAGTGCTATACAATAAGAGATAGATCCTTGAACAGGAGGTAGTTAAACATGAAGATCCAACACATTACAGACACGACTACATTGAATAACGGCGTGCGCATGCCGTGGCTCGGACTCGGTGTCTTCCAGGTAGAAGATGGCGAGGAAGTGATCAACTCTGTCCGCTATGCGCTTGAGGACGGATATCGTTCGATTGACACGGCTGCTGGCTACAACAACGAGACAGGCGTCGGCACAGCGATTAAGCAAAGCGGCATTCCGCGCGAGGACATCTTCGTCACTACGAAGCTCGCCAATGGCGACCAAGGGTACGAATCTACGTTGCACGCATTCGAGGAAAGCCGCCGCAAGCTCGATCTAGAATACGTTGATCTGTACTTGATCCACTGGCCTGGCAAGGACAAATATAAGGACACATGGCGCGCATTCGAGAAGCTGCAGAAGGAAGGCTATATTCGCGCGATTGGCGTCAGCAACTTCAAGGAGCATCATCTGGAATCGCTCAAGCAAGATAGCGACATTATCCCTGCGGTCAATCAAGTCGAGTTCCATCCGCTGCTGAACCAACAGAAGCTGCTCCAATACTGTAAGAACGAAGGCATTCAACTCGAAGCGTGGACTCCGATCATGAAGGGCAAGCTGGATATACCGGTATTGACAGAGCTAGCTGCCAAGTACAGCAAAACACCGGCCCAAATCGTGCTTCGCTGGGACTTGCAGCATGGTATCGTGACGATTCCGAAATCCGTTCGCCAAGCGCGCATTCAGGAGAACGCCGATATCTTCGACTTCACCTTATCTGAGGAAGACATGAAGCGGATCGATCAACTGAACGAAGATTATCGCTTCGGTCCTGATCCGGACGAACTGCTATTCTAACTGAGACACCATTACGCATAGACAAGGAAATACGCACATTGCATTCATTAACGGCTGGGCAGAGGATGACTCTGACCCGGCCATTTGTCTTTTTGACAAGCCCCCCTTACTATAGATAAAAGAGGAACCTATCACGAAAGGATGATCTATTATGATTCCGCTTATCCCCTACCTGCACCGCATCGGCGCCCAGATTCCGCAAGGTAATCCCTTGCAATCGCTGCATCACATGCAATATCGGCAAGTGCGCAGCATCCCCTTCGAAAACTTAAACATCCTATGGCGTATTCCGCTAACGATGGACGTAGCTACCTTATATACGAAGCTCATAACAGAACGACGCGGCGGTGTATGCTACGAGCTGAACGGCTTCTTCCACCACGTGTTGACCCAGCTAGGATACACGGCACAGCTACATGCCGCCACCGTCCATCACGATACAGATTGGTATCATATAGACAATACACACATGTTCAATGTTGTTACGCTGGATGGCGAAGCATACTTGGTCGATGTCGGATTCGGCGGACAATCGCCTAGCAGCCCTGTGCCTATGAACGGCGAGGAAGTTGCAGATATTGACGGTGCCTACCGCGTCATCACACAAGAAGGCTACGCAATATTGCAAAAAAACGAGGGAGAACATTGGAAGCACCTGTACCGATTTGAACGAGTACCGCGGCGTGAGGAGGAATTCGAGCCGTTCATGCGTTTTATCGAACAATCGCCCGAGTCCCATTTCAACAAGAAGCCCTTCCTCACTATGGTGAAGGATACTGGCAGAGTGACAATATCCGGCAACTCTCTGACACAGGTAGAACAGCAGCACAAAGTCAAAACCGAAATCACTGCCGAGGCCCTCGCTGAGACCATCGTCGATCATTTCGGCATGCCGATTAACCGCTCGATCACTTGGTGAATGAGATTGGGTACGATATCGGCGGAATACTTCACTTCCATGCGCTCATACATTTTATGCGCATCTCTACCATAAGGGCCAATATTGATGACCGGAATATTCAAGAGACGGATGCTGTCGTAGTCAATCCAGTGCTTCTTGCCCCAGCTCGGATTGTTCGCACACGCGGCAGCAATCGCCTCCTCGTCATCGGTTAACCGGAGAAAGCTCATATCTGATATGTAAGGGAAGAAGGCGCGGGTTACAATCGGTTGCGCATAGAACGGCTGCACTTCCGAAATTGCAGCTTCCAGCGCCCGATTCAGCTCCCGCTCCCGTTCATCATTGTCGTCGAGTGTAGACGCAGGCGAATACAGCGACGCATAGAACAGCACAATCGCAGGCTGACGGCTGCTGCGCCACTTGCATGCTTCCTCCACGACCCGTACCGCATACATTCTAACGTCCAGCTCCTCCTCATACAGCAGCTGCTCCTTCCACTGCTCCATATGTTGTGCATAGCGCTCCCCGTATTCCTGCAGCAGATGCTGGTGCAGCTCCTGATACGTCCACACCTCCGGCTGCCAGGGAAGCTCGCGGAACGCCTCGCCAATCGCAGCACAGTACGCCTGGTACTTGTTCTGGAATGTCGCCATCGCCTGCTCCATCGCCAGATGCGCTTGTTCCTTCAACAACGACAACACGGTGCTTGGCGACCAGCTGTGCACGAACATATTGTAATAAGCGAAAGCGCTCAGAGCGGTCTGCACGGTGTAGAACGGCTTCAGATCGCTCTGCTTCAGCGAGACAGGCGGCAGCGTACGCTCGCCATGCTTCTCATCGCATAATGCCGGATTGTAGGACAGCTGCCGCGTCAGCTCCGACAGGATGAAGTTCGGGTCCACCCCTTCGAAGCAAGAGCCTACGTGCGTCTCTACACCCGTGACGTAACAAGCCGGCAGCAGCTTGCCGACTGTTCCCTTGTATATATAACGGTTCGAGTCTCCTTCATAAGCAGGCGACACGAACTCCGCATTCACTGCCGCGATATAGTCGAACCGATGCTCCCGCTTCCACGCATGCAACGTCTCTATGGCGGACAGCATGCCGTGCGAGCTGTCTTCCTCGTCTACGACCGCTACGAATACGAGATTGCCCGCAAGCTCCTCAGGGTGCTCGGCATAATACTTCATCATGTACATATGGCTTGCCACGCCGCCCTTCATATCCAACGCGCCGCGCCCGAACAGCCACTCGCCTGATTGCAGATGCTGCTGTACCTCTGGCGGCAGCAGCTCCTCCTTCAGCGCTTCGGCAAGCTGATCAGGACGGCAGGCATAAGGCCGTGCTCGCCCGTAGTCGTCAATATCGACCGTATCCAGATGTCCGGTCAGCACAACCGTACGATCGCTCTGCGCCTTCTCTCCCCGGATATAGGCCAACACATTATAGCGGTCTCTATGATCATCCAGCGTCTTCTCTTTGCGAATGCGATCTGGATGCTGTTGGAAGTACGACCAGGCCGACATCATCGCATAGAGCGCATCGGCAACAGCCCGCTCTCCCTCCGTATTCACTACACTTTCAATCTCCACAAGCTGTTTGGTAAAAAACAACACGTCCTGCTGACAATCGAGCATCGATGTCCCTCCCCTCCTCCGGCTACCGAGGCGCAGTCGTTGTGCAGGAAATCCGCCGTCACCCTGCTTACGAAGTCGCCTCCTACACAGGGGAATGCTAGCCGCAGCCCTGCGCCTGACTCCCTCAACAGCTAGTATGCGAGATGATTACAAAATTTGCTCTCCCAGTAAGGAAGCGATGAATTCTACAGTTACCTCGGCCGTCGCATTGTCGTCTTCCAGCATCGGATTCACTTCTACGAACTCGGCAGAAGTAATCAAGCCAGACTCATGCAGCAGCCGCAGCGCAAACTGCGCTTCCCGATAGCTCACCCCGCCCTTGACGGGCGTTCCGGTACCAGGCGCCTCCAGCGGATCGAGACTGTCCACATCGAAGCTCAGATGAACACCGTCCGTCGTGTCGCGCAGCAGATCGAGCGCCTGCCGAATCACTTCCTCCATGCCCATCTGCTCAATATCGTGCATCGTGAAGCAAGTGACACCTGATTCGTTAATGTAGGCCCGCTCTCCTTCATCGATCGATCTCGCGCCAATCAGAACGACATGCTTCGGTTGGATCGGATGTCCGCTCTCCTTGATCTGCGTCAAGCGCGGGTCCCCCACCCCCAGTCCGACAGCGAGCGACATCCCATGAATATTGCCGGACGGACTCGTCTTCGCTGTATTCAAGTCGGAATGGGCATCGAACCAGATCACGCCTAGATTCCGATAATGTCTCGCCAAGCCGGATAGCGTCCCGATCGCAATGCTGTGGTCACCACCGAGCACTAACGGGAATTGTCCTTTGCCCACGACAGCCTCGACACGATCGGCCAGCTTCGCATTGGCATCGATGACTTCCTCCAAGTTCTTCAGATTGTCATCCATGTCCCGATTCGCCTTCCCGGTTGTCGGCGGCACGACTTCATCCTCTATAACGCAAGACACCCCAACATCCGCCAAGCGCTGCTCCAGCCCCTCCTTCATGATCGCATTCGGACTGAGATGTACCCCTCTTCTGCCTGCACCCAGATCGAACGGCACGCTTAGTATGGCTACGGTCTTTTGCTTTACTTGAACAGTCACATTCCTTCATCCTCCATTCTTAGTCCATTCACGCGACCCCGCTATGAAGTGGATAGGCGCAATCAGCATCTGCACGCGGTTTTCATAATTTTTGTCTGGAAGGGATGCTTTATTCACACAATATAGGAAAACAGGCATCCTCTGCACATTCACAGAAGAAGCCTGCATGTATCCGCTTCACGCCTATCACCCGCGAATATCCCGATTCCTGTCTCCAAGTATACCGAGCACTGCCAAGCCAACCGCTATCACTAGCAAGAGGAAGAACTTACCGTAAGCCATCTCTTCCACCGGCAGTCCGGACGCATGAGCGAAAGGGGACAAATTGCTGAGCCAAGCCGGAAATTGCAGCAGTCCGCCCAAATAGACAACGATGAAAGAGAATCCCAAGTACGCCCACACCAGCCCTGTGACCGAGGGCAGGAATCCAATGAGAAACACAGCCAGCCCGATCATTACCCATAAGGCAGGCAAGTAAGCCATAGCCGCTTGGTAGAAGGTGCCAAGGGGAATGGGCTCTTCCATTACTCCAGCCGCTGCCAACCCAAGACCGAGCGCCGCCAGGGACAGCATCGCCCACCCTGCTGTGAAAGCGATCACCACATAACCGCCGATAACGCGTATGCGAGATGCCGCGCGGCTAAACAGATGCTCCGTTCGATTCTTCTTCTCCTCCACCCTCAGCTTCATGATCGCCATAAGCGCAGGTACGGTACAGATAATCGCAATAATAATCATGAGGAAAGGAATAAATTGCTCGATTAACGAATAGCCCTCCACGGGAGTGAGCACTTCCTTCAGCATCTCGTTGTCAGCCATGAACGCATCGAGATCACCCAATACAGAGCCATAGGAAGCGCCAAGCACCAGCATGCCGATCGCCCAGGCAACCAATCCGGTACGCTGCAAGCGCAGTCCAAGACCCAACGGGCTTAGCAAGAACTTAGATGCCCGTGTGCGGCCAGGCTTGGCAGGAAGGAAGCCGGCGTCCAGATCACGCTTAGCATGCAAGACGTATGCCACGGCTGCAAGCCCAATTGCAACAGCGGCTGTAAGTGCAACCGGCCACCAGTAATTGTTCACATACACCTCCGCACTCGCCACCCAGCCTAGAGGAGACAACCAGGATAGACCGCTGCCTGTTACATCCCCAACCGCTCGGACCAGATAAGCGAGCAGCAGCACCGTAATGGACAACCCGATCGTGCCGCGGGCATTGGCCGATAGCTGCGCAGCGATCGCCGTCACGCTGGTGAAGAACATACCCGCTGCGCCAAAGGCTGCGCCGTACAGCAGCGATCCTTCCAGATCCATACTCGCAATGCCAAGCGCAGACAAGCCGATACCGACAAGCAAAGCCAGTACGATATTCGTGCCGAAGCCGACGACCACCGTCGCATGCAAGCTAGACAACCGCCCTACAGGCAGCGAGCGAATCAGCTCCATCCGTCCTTCCTCTTCATCCGCCCGCGTATGGCGCGCAACTAGCATAATGCTCATAATGCCCACCGCGACCGCAGTCATCAACAGCATCTGGTGTGCCATCATAGCACCGAACGTATAATTGTCCAAGCCGTAGCCCTTGCCAACCATAGCCGTCATTGCCGGGTTCAGCATCGTCTCGGCCATCGTCTGCCGTTCCTGCGCAGTCGCATACAGACCGGTGAACGCTTGCGCCACGATGAAGGTGAGCGCCGCTATGCCTAGCAGCCATACGGGTATGCGCACACGGTCACGCCTAATGATGAAACGAACGAGCTGGCCGGTTCTATGAGATAACGAGGTAAGCATTACCTTACACCTCCGGAACCTGCTTGTGAGGCTTGCCCCGTCCCTTCATAGTGCCGCATGAACAAGTCCTCCAGCGTCGGCGGGGCGCTCTCCAGCTTCACAATCCCTTGCGCGCTCAAGACAGCCATGACGGGTTCCAGCTCCTCCGAATCCACCTGGAATGATAAGCCCAAGCCGTCCTCCTCCAGATCGTGCACCCCTTTCATCTCCCGCAGTGCAGGCACAGGCAGGCGTGTCTCTACTCGCAAGGAAGTTCGGGTCAAGTGGCGCAGCTCAGCAAGCGTTCCTGTCTCGATCAAGCGCCCTTCGCGAATAATGCCCACCTTGTCACAGAGCCGTTCCACCTCAGACAAGATGTGGCTCGACAGCAGCACACTCTTCCCTGCCTGCTTCGCCTCCATCACACATTCCTGGAAGACAAGCTCCATTAATGGATCGAGACCGGACGTCGGTTCGTCCAATATATACAGGTCCGCATCTGAGGAAAAAGCCGAAATGATCGCGACCTTCTGCCGATTGCCCTTCGAGTACGTCCTGCACTTCTTCGACGGGTCGAGATCAAACCGCTCGATGAGCTCCTCCCGCCTGCTCTTATTAGCCGTCCCGCGCAGCTTGACGAACAGATCAATGACTTCCCCGCCCGTCAGGTTAGGCCACAGATTAACATCCCCCGGCACGTAGGCTAGCCGCTTATGAATGTCTACCGCATCCTTCCATACATCCCTGCCGAATATCGTCGCTTCGCCCGACGTCGCCTTCAAGATGCCAAGCAGCAGCCGAATCGTCGTCGATTTGCCCGCGCCGTTCGGACCGATAAATCCGTACACCTCTCCCTTATTGACTTCGATGTTGATCCCATTTAACGCTGTAAAGCTGCCGAACGATTTGGTGAGGTTGGTTGTACGCAATATCGTCATGGAACATCCTCCTCCAATAGTTATGAAATAAATTAACTTATATAGTTCATAATATATAATATTTATTCGCATTGCAATAGTTTATGAACTATTGCTGTTGTTCTATTACATAATTTTGATTACACTGAGAGAAGGGAGGAGAAGCCAACATGAACGGATTTGAACGCCGCCGCGCACAAAAAAAGAAAGATATTCTTGAAGCCGCCTTGGCTCTCTTTATGGAATACGGGGTGCAGAAGCCTTCTATAGCTGAAATTGCCAAACAAGCGGGCGTGTCGCAAGTGACCATCTATAATTACTTCAACAGCAAGCACAACTTGGCTTACGAGGTCTTCTTGTATTATCTGGACAAAACCTCTGCCCAATTCTTCGATATATTGAACAGCGACCTGGATTTCCCCGACAAGGTGAAGCAGCTCATCTTCCGCAAGAAAGAAGCAGCCCAACAAATTCACGAAGATCTGTATCGCTTCATCATGCGGGAATACGCCGCCAATCAGGATCACTTCCGCAAGCTGATTATGGAGAAGACAGTGCCGCAACTGTACGAATTGTTCGAGCAAGGCAAGGCACAAGGCTATGTCGATCCGAATATGTCCAATGAAGCGATCTTGTTCTACATCCACGCGCTTAACGAATATATGCAACGCGAGGATGTGTACAGCAACGTTCTGCCGATGACAGAGGATATCGCGAACCTATTCTTCTACGGCATTGCAGGCAAGCGGGAGTAGATGGGGGAACTTCCCCTTTTTACTTGTAAATAGAGGAAATTGCAAGGAAATGTCGAATTGTGGAGAGTGGTTATCTGAAAAATTAAAATTTATAATCAGAAAGAAGGTAGATGTCTAGTGACACGTCTGCACCTTCAGCTGGATCGCATAGAGGAAATCGGCTATGCCCTGCATAGCAGCACGAATAGGTTATCCTCCATTGTGGATCAAGTTAGTTCCTTACATCGTCAAATCGATTATAAGGTATCGGCGCGCAATCAAATCGGCATTCGCACGCATCGTTCTGAACAAACATTAGAAGACCTAGTGAACCGAATCGAAGCGCTGCGGTCCTTCATACATGAATCCGTTTATCAATACGGTATGACAGAGAGGCGCATACAGGGAGAGGCGCAGCTTATCCGTGACATTGTCGCACTCCCGCCGATCAGCCTGCATGAGCGCGTCCAAAGGTTGATGGACCAATTCGAGAATGATCCCTTACGGAACGATCCGCTCGTACAACGTCTCATCGAGGAAGCGAACCATCACGATGAATTCGTTAGCATCCCGGCATTGGAGCAGCTTAGGGAGATCTTCGAAGCACGCAACAATATCGCACGCGCACAGACTGCCTGGTTCATCTACATGCAATTCAATAACACAGAAGCGGCAGAGCGTGCACATGCGTACGCCATGGAATTACGAAAGCTGCTGCGAGAACATGGTATCGATGAACAATACTTCGCCGAAGACCTAAGCCTCTCCGGATTTTACTCAGGCGAACCATTGGACGCCGTCTCTTACGACCCGTCTATACCGATCCAAACACCGATGCCCAAGGATAACCAATATCGCTACTTGCTTGGACTAATCATTGCAGGCGGTTCCCAAGCAGCCTGGGCCAAGCAGCAGCTGGCACACATTCACGCAAGGTTGAAGGAGATAGGCCGAGCCCAGAGAGCGTGGACAGAATACAAGGAAAGGGGAATGAATCAAGAAGCGGACAATGCCCATCTGTATGCAGAGAAGATCCGAGACGAGTTGAAAAATGAGTTCGGGCTATCAGAGGGAATGGTTGACGGCGTCAATTACGAGCATCTGTGGACAGAAGAAGGGCCAGCCGGAAAGTATCTGAACGACGAGAATACGATGAATCAGTATGACACCTCTGGAACGCAGCACCCGAATCCGAACGAGAAGTATAAGCATATTACAGAACAGGTCCAATCGATCACGGACATTAATGAAGGCAAGTTCGGAGATGAGATGGACCATTTTATCGATATTTTCAAAGAACATCAAGATTTGTACGAGCGAATCTCTGACAAAACAGGCGTACCTGCTGAGCTGATTGCCGCCCTCCACTATAGGGAGAATCCAGGCAAGTTCGATATTTATCTGCATAACGGACAGAAGCTTGGTCAAGAGACTACCATTCATCCAGCGGGCATTTATTTCGACAATTTCGAAGAGGCTGCCGTCGATGCTTTGCTGTCCAAATCCTATGTACGGGATACGTATCAACTGCATGCAGACTCCAACGATCTGGTCGCCATGCTTGCCTATGCAGAGGCCTATAACGGATGGGGATACTATAATCGTGACGAAGTCAGCCCCTACGTGTACAGCGGTACAGATATATATACTAGTGGCAAATATACTTCGGATGGGGTGTATGATCCTACTAAGGTGGATGGGCAGCCCGGTGTATACATTTTGTTGGCAGCACTCGAAGAAGAATTTGCAACTATACCGGCCGAGCCGGAATCCTCCGGTACGATACCTACAGATGGTATAGAGTTTGAAGCAAATGTGCAATCAGCAGGTAACATTCTCGGCGCAAATCCTAACTATGCCGACGCTGTGACCATTCCGGAAATAGAGAATTTCCCCTTATACAAACAAGGAGATTCGAGATACGGTGGAGAGCTTATAGGATTAGACTCTTCTGATACGATGGCCAATATTGGATGCACGACAACAGCACTCGCAGCCGTCAACGCGTGGGAGACAAGCGGCGAGTGGATAAACAGTCAAGAACCCCACCCCGGCAGGTACAATGACACCGTGGAATATACAGCGAATGGTGAAATCCATTGGCCGTTTTCAAGACCCGGCGAGGTAGACTTTGCATACAATGATTCTCAATTCGAATCCAACGTCCAGGACGCTATCGACCGCGGGAATCCGGTTTTATTCGCTGTCAATAACGATGCCCACTGGATGGTCGCAGTCGGTTATATGCCTGACGGTGACGTGATTGTCTATAACCCCGCCGACGGCATGGTGGGAACGTTCGATGAAATGAATGAACATCGGGAATCGATCAACAGGTATACCTATACCTCGATTAGCCGTTATCGCGAATTTTAATAAGAAATTGGAGATGTTAGCATTGAAACGATGTATACCGTGGGTCGCTGTATGCTTGATACTTACATTCATGACTAGCTGTGCGAATACCCAACCTTCCTCGCAACCAAACCCTATGAAGTTGCAGGAGGATCATGTAGGGAACGCCCCTGCAAATTCCAACGAACAAACAGAAGAATTAGTGGATGATCTTGACTCATCCCAAACACCGACACAAGATATTAAACCGGATTCAGACAAGGTTGTTATAGATCCTGTTCTGGCCGATGCAAATGACACCATCACCGAAACAGGAAATCAAGAGGAACTAGAGGCTTGCATACAAGCCATTCATGATAGAGGATTTTTACTTCCCGAGGAAGGTTACGTTGACTACAAAGGGGGTTTTCGTATCTTCCCTCTGCTCCATTTCATCCTGACCAAAGAATCTATCCCAGCAACTAGGCCAGGTGAAGACGTCTATATGCTGGATAATCCGGTATTCGTAACCGAACATGAAAACTATGCGGATGCACTTGTATTCGCGCCCGTCCATTCGCAACGGACAGGGGTTATTCAGGGAATTCCCGGCATGCCACAAAATGAAGTAACAGAATACTATACAGATATCTTATACGGCCCTGTTTCTCATCACCTTGCCACAGATGTAGGTCCTACGAACAAATCGGTGCCTGTAACACGCGATACTTGGGGGAACGAGTTGTCAGAGTATACCGAACCATGCGAGGATGTGCTTGCACTGCCTCCTGCACAGGATGAACCGCCTACTTTCCATACAAGCGGTGCCATGTTCCCATTTACAGAAGAAATTGATTTCATCGCGGGACAAAGCCGAGTCGGGTATTCCCTGTTACAAACTGGAAAAGGATTTCGATTTGAAAATAAAAAAATTGCTGAGATTCAGATCCCCATATTGCTGTATTGTCCTGGCTGCGAAGTAGACAGCGTAGAAATGGTACAGGACGATGCCACTTTGCACTTTCAGACCAGCAAGTATGACTACCTGTGGAAGGAATGGCTAGGGGACGACTGGCATGCATTTACCTCCGAATGGGTCGACTTTGACGAGGACTTGTTCATGAAGGCTGAGCTGGATAAGATCGATTCCGATACTCCTCCATTCATCAGTGACAGCCCTTCGACGATCGGGGTGACGATGGATGGTGAGCGTGTAACGTTCATGAATCATTGATGATGACAAGAGAAAAGGGGGCAGCCGCCCCCCTCCTGCTTGATTACGGTTTACGTTAGTGATGTCATGGAGTAACCGGCTGCCACGGTCCCCATTGACCGGTTGTGCCAGGCTCTTGTCCTTGCGTCCACCATTGTGCTTGCCACAATTGTCCATTGTGATACACAATTTCATTGGTATATACCGTGTTCGGGTCCCAAGTTGGATAGTCTCCCGGGTCATCCGGGTCTGGATCAGGGTCTGTAGGTGTACCGTCTACTAGAGTCCAAGCGCCGCCTGTTCCTGGGGCTTGCCCTTGGGAATAGTAGACTGCTTCCCATACTGCGCCGTTATAAAGCACGGTTTCCCCTGCTTGATAAGGTCTGTACGATACCCACTCCTCAATTTCGCCGAAGCGGTCCGGATCACCGGCATGTCCGGCTGGCGGCGTAGTAGGAGAAGACGGATCGATGGTCAGGTTCACATCTATCGCTTGATAGAACGCATTCTGCGTGTCGAAGATATCCCACACCGCTACAATGACATAATAACCTTCCCGATCGTTCGGAATAAAACAGTCACTGGAGTAATCATTCGGCGGGTTGAGGCCATGATCCCTGTACTCGCAGAACAACTCCAGATTGTCACGAGCTAGCGGCTGATTCGGATCCCATCCTTGCTTGGTAATATAGTACTTCCAGTTGTTCGTAGCATGGTTGGCTTGAATGTACCATTGGAACGTATGCGGACCGCCTTGCAGATCAACTTTGGCCCAGCGTGTTGCCGTTTGTTCGTCCAATTCGTAGAACGGCGCAGCTCCTGTTCCGCCATCCGCACTTGCAATCCGACCATCCGGTACACCGATTTCCGGGAAGTCCCCCCGTCCCTCTACACTAGCAGGTTCGTACTGTACTTGACCACAGTTCGTGTTCACTCCTTGTTGACACAAGTGAGCACGGCTGTCTATCACATAACCGTGAGCGTTGGCAGAATCTGCGAATAATAGCATGCATGCAAATAGTAAGACGGTCAACCCTGCTGCTGCCAGAAGCATATTCGTCTTGGACATTCTCCTGTCCTTTACCCATTGTGCTGTCATTTTTCATTCTCCTCCTTTTTTTTCGTTCAGATAAGCCAAGCCTGTCTTGTGATGATGACGCCTAGCTGCATACGAAAGTGTAAGCACTTTCATAAATACTTAGTTCGAACGCTATCACCTCTCTCCTCATAACCTCTGAGCCGACACTTCGTTGATATATAATCAATCCTGAAGGACAACTATCACTTGTATGTGAATCCGACTCCTGCCATGCTTCCTGCTGTAGCCGCTCCAGGAATTGATATGAATTGTCACGCTCTTGTCTATCGATATAGACTCTTACTAGAATTATGACAGACTAGATGGCAATGTAAAATAACCCCTTCGACTTATTCCTTCGACAGCATTTTTCTTCATTTCAGCTACAGGAGACTCAGAAGATTGTTCGTGCAAAAGGACTATATAACTATAATGTTTACCACCAAAGTAAAAGATACACTGCTTCACGAAAATGTATAAATAGGTAGTGTATTTATTCTTAATCATGTATATTAATCTTCCCCCTCTCGATGATATATTGTTTTTCTAATATTTTTCTTGCTCGCTCATGTCGTTTAAATAGAACTTGTTCACTGACACCTAGTTTTTTTGAAATCTCCTTATACGATAATTGCTCAATATATCGAAAATATATGATGATACGATGATCATATTTTAATTTACTTAGAAAACGATGCAACACTTCGTTTGAGTACTGTTCCTCAATTATGATTTGTTCTGGATGATTAAAATCCATAAGCTGGGTATCTAAAGCTGCACTTATAGCATAATCAATGCTAATATTTTTAATATTATGTTTATTTTTCCTTATAAAGTCTAACGCTGTATTATGAGCTACTTTTTTAAGCCATGCTTTCATGGTGGATTTTTCTTTCGTCATTGGTCCTTTTAACATCGCTTTAATAAACGCTTCTTGAATTACATCTTCAACCATTGCGTGATCTTTGACTAGAAATTTTATGTCATTATAAACCAACATCCAATATGCTCGAAAAAGATGACGCTGTGTCATTGAATCTAATCTTCGAACATCGCTTTGAAATAATGCATACAGCTCCTCATACAAGAAGGAAACCCTCCATACCAATGTAGTTTAAATGTAACCATATCAATATGCCGATGAGGTAGTAATGGTTGTTTTTTTGAATACTTATTGAATTAATTGAACATCTACAAAATCAATTGTTAATTTATCGACGCCCTCTTTCTCGAAGTATAGTTTCAATTTAGAAATTTGCCTCAAGTCGATGTCAATATCAATCGGATGGTCCCCACCTCTTAATTCATCTTTTTTGAAGATTTCCTCTCCATCACCATAAATGATGAAAGTACCTCGTGCATCACTGTTCTTTGTACGATCGTCGATTCCTACTTTTCCAGTAAGTCTAGCGTATTGCTTGTCGAGATTATATTCAATAGAACCAAATTCACTCGTGTTGTTGTGGTTCAAATCGACTTCAGGTAACTTTACTTTAATACCATTACTTGCGTACATTGTACCTGCAACGTGAAGGACATTGTTAAAAAAAGCATTCTCTGCAGCAATTCCATCAGCCCGGGCATATTCGATGTCAGCCAAATAATTGATTCTCCCATCCCTCATTCCAATCCAAATAGTTTGATTCTCTTGATCCCACTCTACCTTTTTGCCTAATGCTTCACTTATAAATCGCAACGGTACATAAGATTTCCCTTCATAGATTAAACCTGTTTCACCCTTCCCTGCTTGTTTTTCTACACCATCTATCATATATTTAAGATCTTTAAAAAACACATGGACTTGTGTTGGTTCAGATGCATAAGCAATTGATCCAATTAACAATCCGCTAACCATTACCCCAGAGACAAAACCTTTTATTTGCTGTTTCACTTTATCACTCCCTATACGAATGAATAAGAGGTACTCTGAATTATTTGCAAATTCCGAGTACCTTCTCTTATATTATAATATTAGTAAGCTCTTACAGCAACAGTATAGCCATAGTTGATACCACCATCGCCATCATCTGAAACAATTCTAATAGTGTAAGTTTCATCTTGATTTGCTGGCGTAAAAGTGTTTAATACTTTCCACTGACTAGCTGATGATGTCTGTCCAGATGCAATCAGATTATTACCGGAATCATATATCTTTAATGTCATCCCAACATGATCCTCATCCTCCAAATAATATCTGATTGTATTTCCATATGAGGTTTCGTAATCAAACTCGTAATCAATCTCACCTATTTTAGGCAAATTTCCAGATTTATTGAGCATCAACTCTAAAATTGTGATATCACCAAAACCAGCAACATTACGTAATTTGTTAATATCCATTGATGTTACATTTGTTTGGGCAAAACTAATGGCCGGAACCGACATTAACAATACAATAGAAAAAAGCAAGTACAAAAGTTTTTTCATATTACCTCCAAAAAGTAAGTTTATAAAGGCGCCTTCATAAGAATATAACGAATGTAATTGGTGAAATCTGACTGTTCATTAAAAAAATTCATTTTTTATTCTAATCTTGAAAGCCGGCACGAAAATAGCATAGCTGTCGCTTACCTGATATAATCGTCACTGAAGTTACCAATATCGCTCGGCCATGTTAACGGATACGAGTATCTTGATACTCTGTTAGTCGTAGCTGATTCCCACTAAACGATCATTCACCTGCTATCTACATGGTATGAGCGAATTTCCTGGGAAGCAATTAGCCATTCATGCATTTGTGTCGTGCCTTCGATGATTTCGTTAATCTTCGCATCACGGTAATAGCGCTCGGCGGGATAGTCGCTGTGACAGCCGTTAGCCCCGTGAATTTGGACGGCATCGCTTGCGGCCTTCGTTACGATCGTGGACGCGAAGTATTTGGCCGTCCATGTCTCCATTATGCTGTCTGGATCTCCGACGTCCTTCAAGTAGCCTGCCTTATAGCACAACAGTCTGGCCGCTTTCACATTCACCGTCATCTCCGTAATCATCTTCTGTATTAACTGCTTCTCTTGGAGCAGCTCTCCGAACTGCCGTCTCTGGCTTGCATAGTTCATAGATGCTTCGAGACATGCCTGGGCCAGGCCGACACACCCGCAGGCGATCGTGTATCTTCCGTAGTCTAGGCTGAACAATGCTATATGCGACAAGCCCGTTCCGACTTGCCCGAGCAGGCTGGTAGTAGGAAGCGGACAATTATCGAATGTCAGTTCCGCGATCATGGAGCCTCTTGCGCCTAACAATCCTGTCATAGCCTTAGAAGTGAAGCCTGCACAGCTCCGTTCGACGAGGAAGGCGCTCGGCTTGCCGTCACATATGGCGAATAGGAGGAACAGATCGGCGATCTGGCCCATGGTGATCCATTTCTTCTGACCATTCAGTATGTAGCCGTCATCTGTCAGCTCGGCTGTGGTCTCGATACTCTTGGCATCGCTGCCTGCATGCGGTTCCGTTAGCGCCAGTGCCCCGATTGCTTCACCGGATGCCAGCTTAGGCAGCCAGTCGTCCTTCTGTTGCTTCGTCCCCCATCTCAAGATAGCCAAGGCGACCATGCCATGAACGGTCAATAAACTTCGGACCGAGGAGCATCCGCGACCGAGCTGTTCATTCAGCATGCCTTGGGTGACATAGTCCAGACCCATCCCGCCATACGCCTTAGGCAGCATAGCGCCTAGATATCCCGAAGCTCGTAAGGTCTCGAGCACTTCTGGACAGATTCGCTCTTCCTTGTCGTGACGACCAGCATAGGGGATGATGGCAGAATCGACGAAAGCTTGAAACTCGCACTGACGCTCATATTGATCGGCTGTGAATTCGAATTGGATAGCGATCACTCCTTCTCTTAGCCGCGTTTACTTCGCGGACGTCTTCGCTTCAATGAAGGCGAGCATACGATGAATCGTTCGGAAATTGTCCAAGCTCATATCCTCGTTCTCAATGACTATGGCAAATTCTTTCTCCAGATACATCACAAGCTGCATGGCGAACAGCGAGTTGACGAAGCCGAGCGCGAATATATCGTCATCGTCATCCAAGTCCGGCTTTCGGATAAATCGCATGAGAAACTGTTTGATCTTCGCTTTATTCTCTTCCATCCTTCACACACTCCTTCGTGTAACTGCGTTGATTGCAGCCCAATGCCAGTATCTACTGCTCGTACGTGTAAAATCCTTGTCCGCTCTTCCTTCCATGCAACCCGGCATCGACCATCTTGCGCAGCAACGGACAGCACCGAAACTTCGGGTCCTGATACGCTTCATACAAGACGTTGAGAGAATGCACGACCGTGTCTAGGCCGATCAAATCTGCGGTTTCCAATGGACCCATAGCATGTCCGTAGCATTTCTTGAAGATATCGTCTACGTCGGTCGGTGTCGCAACCTGATCCTGCACCACGTATGCCGCTTCGTTCATGAACAGATGCGATATCCGGTTCGATACGAAACCGGGATAGTCGTTTACCACTATCATTTCTTTGCCCATCTTGCCCATCAGCTTCTCCACCGCTTGCACACAGGCATCAGACGTATGGTAGCCGCGGATGACTTCGACCGTATGCTTGGCCGGGACTGGATTCATAAAGTGAGTGCCGATCACGGATTCAGGCCGCTTCGTTAAGGCTGCAAGCTTCGTGATCGACATACACGATGTATTGACCATGAAGATGCATGACGCATGACAGAGCTCGTCGATCGTCTCATATATCGCTTGCTTCACCTCCCATTCTTCCGTCGCATTCTCTATGACATAGTCGACATCCGCAAGCTCGTGTACATCCATGCTAAATTGGATTCTCGCAAGAATAGACTGCGCGTCCTCCAGTTTATCCGAGGAGCCGAACAATGTGCGGAAGCGAAGCTGATTGCGCATTTCCTCCCTTGACCGCTCCAGCCGATCCTCGCCAACATCTATGAGCACGACTTGCATGCCTGATTGGGCGAGGCTTTGCGCAACGCCAGTGCCCATGACACCTGCACCGATAACACCGATTTTCATTCCTGGTCACCTCCTGATAGATGAATCGATCACTTGGGCAAGGCAGTAAGGCTGCTCTGTGTGAGCTCCTATTGACCGCTCGCCTACGCATGCGCTAAATCTGCAAATGCAAGTAATGATGATACACATCGTTGAACGGCGTATCCGAGTTCCAAGGCTTCTTGGAGCTAGTAAAATGAATGATAGCAGGGTTCGGGATGTCCCTTGTATTCCAAAAGTGTGTCTGATAGTTCCAGCGCAGATCTAGTTGAAGCATCTTGTCATAGAGTACGAGGTTTAATGCATCTTGATCCATGAAGCTCAGCGTCTCCCCGCGCTTCATTAATACTTGCTTCAGTTGGGAAGGAATGTGATCTTGCCTCCACTTGTGCAAGTTGAGCACGAGGAGGCCTGCATTGAAATAACAATATCCCGATGGAATGATCAGCTCATCCTTCTTCCATACATTGATGAAATCTTCTACAGCTGCGACATGATAATTACTAATATCCAGCTCCCAGATTTCCCTGAGGTCGTCCAGTACGACGATATCACAATCCAGATAGATCGCTTTGTCATCATGAGGTGAGAGCAAATGCGGGATGTCAATTCGGTAGAAGGTCTCTCTGCTCACATATTGTGCCCCAGCGTCCATCGGGATGTCCGATATGTCCGGGTCTTGGATATTCGTAAATTCGATAACAGCCCCGAATGATGTGACCAGATCAGCAATGAGTTCCCGCCTAGCTGCAGCTATGTCCGAATGAATAATGACCACTCTGACATCCGACTTCCTCGACACATGCACCAACAATGATTTCAGCATGACATAGAGATGTGTAGCGTAATTGTCATTCGCTGCGGACACGATGATCATAAGCCACCTCCAGAATTAGAATGGGAAGGAATAGCAGGCTCGGACGAGAGCATCGTTAGCGCGAAGATATGCATGCTCGGACATACCGGCAGCAGTAGCTTGCTCACTCGCTTGCCTCGCTTCAGCGGATAATGAACGGCGAAGATGCGCCCTTGGTCGATAGATGGCGTCTGACTGTTCTTGCGGTATATCGGATACGTCAGCACGACCGTCTCCCCGAACTTCGGAGTCCATGCCCAATCTGTCAGTTGCACCTTAATGCTCTCCGCCTCTCCCTCCTCATCCTGCACCTTGAAGGTGCCGATCTGGTCCCCCCATTCACCGCAGCCGAGCAGACAGATACCGCTATACGCTCGACTCTCCAGCTCAAGCGCTTGTCCTTGGCAAGCAATATTGTCGCAGCCTCTGCCGAGCGGTTCGTGCATCCGGTACGCGACATCTCCGACAGTCACGACATTCAGCTCTTCCGCTGCTTCATCTAGCAAGTAATGCTCTCCCCCGCCAGTCAGATCCGCGTCCGACTGCTTCCCTCCGAATGCCTGGTTGTTATAGGAAGCAGACAGGTCGATCATGTGTGGCTGTTGCACGGCCTGTTCGTGGAGCGATTCCTCAACTTCTCCCGTTGCGCCTGATGACTTCGCACTGCGCTCCAGCACTTCCTCGAACGACAACGACAGGATGTGATCCGCGAACGATGCTGAGCGAACATAGGTCGCACAACTGTCGTACGCTTGCTGCAATGCCGTCAGTTGATCTTCAACAGCGGATAGGGTTAACTTGCTTGTCATTAGAAATTTCCTCAAGGTGACCGTCAAGATATCTGTCAGACTAGCAATCTCTGCGAATGCATCCGCGATCTCATCACGACATGCCAGCAATGTTACAAACTTCTGCATCATGAGTGCCGAGCCGGATAGCAGGCTGTAGGCGCGGCATATTCCCTCGATATAGGCATGCTCAGACGAGCCTTCCAGATGCCCCTTAAGCTTCGGAATAAGCGTGTGGAACAGCTGCCCGTGATCCGCCGAGTAGTGCTTGTAAAAGGCGAGGTAGTTCGTCCGCAGTCTCTCATAATCAGCGGGTATGCGAGTGAAGTGAATGATCATTCGACTATCATGAGAGTAGGCCGTCGCTATAGCTTCTTCTTCGTATTCGAATAAGTCATAATACGTATGAACCTCGTCCATGATAGTATAAGCGTCTGTCCGCTCATCATAATCCGTGAGCATGACCCAATGGCTTTCGTGCCGATCGTTGTATTCGATTCGATGTGGGAAGTAGAAGGAATCTACGGATAGGAAGACAAGCTCCCCTGCTGCGAGCACACGACGAATCGTTGCTTTCAGATCGGTGAAGGTGCCGTGTAGAATATGGGGCTTGACCCCGATACATCTGAAGTCGTCCTCTGTCAGCACGTCGAACTCATATCCCCATCGGGTTTTCCCGTTCACCACAAGCTGCTCGTACAAGTGCTGCGGCTCCTCGAGACAGCGGTACAGGAGCAGGTCGATAGGCACTTCTAGATGCTTCATATAACTATAAATTTCGGAATACAAGCAATTGAAGTATGGCTGATTATGCCGTTCGATCGCTCCACGCTTGCTCTTCATACATGCTCACCTCTGGAAGAATCGTTCGTCTCCTGCTGATCTGCCAGCTTGCGCTGGATTAATTGATAGATGCTGTCTATCGATTGAAAATGTGTGGAAGACAGCTCATTACCAGCGAACTCGACACCATAATGTTCCTCCAAGCGAACGAGTACGCCTACCATATAGACAGAGTGTACCCCTTGCGATGGAAGATCCTGATCCTCTGCGATGGGCGGGTTCCCATCCACAACGCCTGAGACGATAGAGCAAATTTCCCGCTTCATGCTTTCCATTGTGTTCATATGCTGCCTCCTTATCGTTCCTCTTCATTAACTGCTTGCACTGCTGTACTTGGATAAGCAGAACCTCCACACCTTGCGCGTTACTAGTAACATCACAATCGGCACCGCGAATACCCATATGCTTGCGAGCGTATCCAGTTCATCCATCATCGCAAGTACCGGAAAGTTCGTAATGACGAAGATCGGCAGCAGGAAGGTCCCGATTCGTTGAATCCAGCGACTGTATATCCCCATCGGCATGTTGTTGAAATCCCAGAACTTATCGGTAATCTCGATCAGCGATTGTGTCTTGATAATGTAGAACGACAGCAGCATCGGCAGCAGAAATAGCGCATACATGAGGACGATGCCGCACACGATGAGCAGCAAGAACAAGCCAATCTCTTGCGGACCGCTCTCCAGCCCCAATCGCCTCCATGCCATGACTACCATCGACGTGCCGACGATAAAGTTCGGAATCGGGAAGGAGAAGTTAATGCGGCGCAGTGTGACCATGAATTGCAACGATACAGGCTTCGTCATCATCACATCGAGCAGACCGCTCTGAATGTGCTGCGACAGCTGGTAGAAGTTATCCATGAAGAAGAGCACATAGAACCCGGTCATAATCATGTACGTCCCGATGAACAAGAGCACATGGTCGGGGGATAGACCGTTAATATCTACACCTACTTGGTAAATCAGGATGACGTACAACAGCTTGGCGAATGTGAAGACACACTCCTGAGCGATGCTGATGACGAAATTCATGCGATACTCCATCTGTGCGATCAGGCAATTCTTGACGAACAATCCGTAAATGCGCATATGCTTCAACATTTCGCGTAATAGATACATATCGGCTCAGCCCCCAACCGCTACGTATTTTTTGATGCCATAGCGCCAGCAACTGCTCGCAACTAACGCAGCTACCACTGTCCATATTGCTTGGATCACAAGCCCCGTGCCAATCTCTGCCTCGCTAATCTTCCCGCTCCATATGTTGACCGGAAAGTAGATCGTATACGGAAAGGGCAGCCACTGCAGGACACGATTGACAGCCGGACCGAAGATATCGAGCGGGAACACACCGCCGCTCATAATGTTCGTCAACAGGTTGAAGCCGATAAATACGGCCCACACCTCTGTCATCCAGAATGCCAATAAGCTTAATAAGTAAAAGATCATGCCGTTCAGTATGAGAGCGAACAGCAGTGAAATGCCAAACCAGACGATGCGGTCGTCGGATAACGAGAGAGTGCTCTGCCACGAGAAGCCGAGCAACAGCGCGAGCAGCAACAGGGTGAATGCCGCCAATTGAATACTCTTCGTGCCATAGAAGCACATCATGCGGTACCAGAAGTAACTGATCGGCTGCACAATGAATTTATTCAATCCGCCATTCTTGATATCTCCGGCGATCTCGTATTCGAAGCCAGTCGAGATTAATCGACCGACGACTATCGCCATAATCGTGTAGGCAATCATCTGGTCGTGTGTGTAGCCGTACACCTCGCTCCCAGGCGCAGCTGTATAGACCGCATTCCAGATAAATAGCTGTATCATGAGCGGGAAGACGCCGCTTACGAGACCGAGCCAGAAGTCTGTCCTGTAAGCCATCGCATTCTGTACGCCGAGACCGTAGCTCTTAAGATATTTGCCCGCCGACTTCAAGCGCATCACGTTCCTTCTTGTAGATTTCCGACAATCCGTCCTCGATCGACAGCTCTTCGACGTTGAAATCAACGATCGGCAGCACGTCCAGCACCGCTTGGAGCACGGTCTTGACCTCCTGCTTCTCAACCTCAAGCAGCGCCTGCCCTTCACCGCTCTCGACAACCCGACCGTAGCGGCTGAGCGTCACTTCATCGACAGGCACTCCGAACTGAAGACGCAGACGCTTCCTGTCCCCGACGAGCCGGTTCATCTTGCTCAGTTCACCGTCGAAGACGATGGAACCGTGATTGATGACGACCGACCGCTTGCACAAATTTTCAATATCGGCCATGTAGTGGCTCGTGAGCAAGATCGTCGTCTTCGTCTGCTTGCTGTAGGTTTTAATAAATTGCCGAATGTTCTTCTGTGAGATTAAGTCGAGACCGATCGTAGGCTCGTCCAAGAACATGATCTTCGGTCTGTGAATCAACGAGGCGATTAATTCAATCTTCATTCGCTCTCCGAGCGACAAGCGGCGAACCTGCACGCTGAGCAAATCGCGGACATCCAACAGTTCAGCCAGTTCATCGAGCGTAGCTTGAAACGCCCTATCGCTAAGCTCATAGATGCTCTTGTTCAACGCTAGTGACTCATTGGCAGGCAAGTCCCACCACAGCTGGCTCTTCTGCCCCATCACGATCGAGAAGTTCATCTTGTACTCCTTCTTGCGCTCCCACGGAGTGAAGCCCATGACGCGCGCGGTGCCGGACGTAGGATGGAGAATGCCGGACAGCAGCTTCAGCGTCGTCGTCTTCCCGGCTCCGTTCGGTCCAAGGAAGCCGACGATCTCACCTTCCTCCACCTCGAAGCTTACGTCGCGAACAGCGTGCCGGATGAGCTGCTTCCGATAGAATAAGTTACGGAGCGAATGGCGAAGCCCTGTCTCCTTCTCATAGTAGGTATAATCTTTCGATAATCGGTCCACCTCAATAATTGCCATGCTTCCACTCCTTACGGTTGTGTGTGTGCTCCCCGCATTCCAACGCATATGCGATGAAGCTGTCCAGCGTCGGATACCGCTCCATATCGGTCGCTTTCACGGGAAGTCCGAGCTCTTCCATCCTCGCCTCCACTTGGATCGCTAGGACGGAATGGCCGCCCAGCGCGAAGAAATCATCGGTTGCCGCTACAGCTGCTACACCGAGCACCTCTTGCCATATGGCAGCGATGGTCTGCTTCAGTTCTTCCTCTGTATGATGCGCTCTCTTCTCCGGGAGGCTGCCGACTTGCCCCCACTGACCTGAATTGGCTGGTATGTCGATCCAGCACCTGTAAGCACGGAACGGATACGTAGGGAATGGAACGCGGCTCCGCTGCTCATTCCTGTACAATCGTTCCCACGGTATGTCTGTTCCGGCTGCGAAGGCATGTGCGATTCGCTGCAGCAGCGCGGTCGAAGTACAATCAGTTTGCCGCCATTCCTCGATTAGCGTGCACATAGCGGTTGTGCTAAGCTTCTCCCCTGATTGACGAGACAGCTCTTGCTTACCAGTCTCTAGATAGCGCTCCATCTGCCGGACTATATCCTCCTGCGTGCTTCCGACGAATGCGGCACGGTATGCATATGCTCCTCTTCCTGTATTGGCTGCATAGCATAGGTCAGGCAGTCGGGCATCCGAATGCGTTGTGAGCCACTCGATAGCAACGCGAACATAATCGCTTAATGCATCCGGTTCCTTCGCTGACAGCACCAACAGCTCATCAGGTCGCCCTGCTTCGCGGGCATCGTTCGTTCGCTCAGGAGGCGCTTCCTCGAGCACGAGGTGGCAATTCGTTCCGCTGAAGCCGAAGGAGCTGACACCGCAGCGCAACGGACCACCGTCAGTGCGCCAATCCCGCAATTGGTCATGGACATACACAGGCGAGTCTTCGAAGCGAATGCTGCGATTCGGACGATCGAATCCTAATGTTGGCGGCAACTTCCGCTTCCTCAAGCACATTACGGCCTTCACCAGACTGGCAATACCCGACGCGCCGTCCAGATGTCCGATGTTGCTCTTCACAGAGCCAATCGCGCAACTTTGTCTCCGGCTCGTATGCGCACGGAACGCTCTCGTAATGCCGTCAATTTCAATCGGATCGCCAAGCTTCGTCCCGGTGCCGTGCGCTTCGATGTAAGTAATCGTCTCGGGATGCACGCCTGCTCGCTTCCATGCCTCTTCCAGCAGGCGTTGCTGAGCGGGCGCATTCGGTGCGGTGAGACCGATGGATGTGCCGTCATGGTTAGTTGCACCGCCTTTGATAACGGCATAGACATGATCGCGATCGCGAAGCGCAGTCCGCAGCGGCTTAAGCAAGACCGCGGCAGAGCCTTCGCCCCATACAGTGCCGTCCGCTGCATCATCGAACGTACGCGTCCGGTCACCCGCCGTTTCAATGCCCAGCTTGAAGTCCTTGTCTACCGGGACAATATTGAGCTTGATTCCACCGGCTAACGCATAGTCGCATTCTCCATGCTGCAAGCTGCTGCATGCTGTATGCACCGCAACGAGTGATGAGGAGCAGGTCGTATCGATCGTCAGGCTCGGACCTTGCAGATCGAGCAAGTGGCTGAGTCGGCTTCCGATAATCGAAGCAATATTACCCGGCAGCGCGACAGCCATCTGCTCAGGATGCAAGCGCGAGACGATCATGCCGTACGTCGGCCAAGCGTTGTAGCCGACGAACACGCCAGTCTTCGTTCCGGCGAGCGCCTTCCCGCCGTAGCCTGCATCCTCCAGCGCTGCCCATGCGGTTTGCAGGAATACGCGCTGACACGGGTCTGTCAGCTTAGCCTCGGCAGGCGGCATCGCGAAGAACGGGTAATCGAAGTCAGCAATCTCACTCAAGTAGCCTGCTTGCGCATAACGCATAGAACCGCCTGTCAGCTGATCGGCAAGCGCTCTGCGTTGCGCGGGAACTTCGCGAATGCAGCTTGCCCCGCTAGCCAGCAACTGCCAATACTTCTCGTAATGATCGGCAAGCGGCAAGCGAACCGCCATGCCGATAATGGCAATGTCTTCTTGCTCTGTCTGTTCCGGTTGCTGCGTCTGTTCAGACTGTTGCATACGCAGCAGCTTCACAAGCTGAACACCTGTCGTTCGATCGATCGTTCCTTCCGCTATTTGTCTGAGCACGAATTCCAATGCCGCGCTCATGATGCGTCACCGTCCCGATCTTTCCGCAGCATGGACATCGCATTGTCCACCGACAATTCGCCTGAAGACAGCTGCTGAATGAGCCTATCAAGCTCCCCGTCATCGTGTGACTCTGACGAGTCTAGCTGTTCATCTTCCCCGGCTTCCTGCCAGATGGAGTCGATATGTGCCGACAGCTTCGCTATCGTCGAATACGAGAATAGATCCGGCAATTGCACAGCCCCCGGATACTGCTCATCCACTCGCGCATGCACCTTCAGCATCAAGATGGAATTGCCGCCGATATCGAAGAACTGATCCTCGATATCGTATTGCTTGTAGCCGAGCACTTCATGCCAAATTTGCGCAACGGTCTGCTCTGTACGGGTGAACGCTTCTCTTCCCGTAAGGGTAATGGTGATGTCGGCTGCTACATGCTGCTCTGCAACCGCTGCCGTTCGTGCTTCATCCCCTTCCGCTTGCTCCATGTACGCATGAAGTCCGATGTCTCTTGCCATCAACCGCATGAATGACTCATCTGATCGCGAAGGCTTTCCGATGACAACCGCTGATTGCCCAGTCTGCAACACACGCTCGAAAGCGTCCATCGCCTCAGTGTTGGAAATCGCATGCAGCACACCGCTGGCCAACTCTCCCCCCGCATGAACCGCCATTCCTTGTTCATGCCAGGCTGGCCAGTTCAAGCAGCTCGTACCGGGTGTATGCAAGCTGCGTTCCTCGCAATAAGCATCGAGGAACGCATTCGCCAGGCTGTAATCTATCTCACTGGCAAGTCCGACATGCGAGGCGATGCTAGAGCTGCACAAGAAGAAGTCCGGTTCATCCTGCTTCGTTGCCATATCGATGTACATCGTTCCGTACACCTTCGCATGCAACACTGCGCGAATCGCCTCATTCGACTTCTGCAGCAATGTGCCTGCTTCACTTGCAATGCCTGCACAATGAATAACACCTCGTATCGGACCATATGCGCGTCGAATGTCATGCAGAACAGTCTGTACGGAATCGAACGAACCGATATCGGCACGATGGAGCGAGACGGACGATCCAGCCATTCGGATCATCTCCTGCGTCTGCTCAGAAGGCGCTGTGTGGCGACTGATGAAGGCGAGATGTATCCGCTGTTGATCGGACATATACTTGGCGATTTCTTGCGCAATCGCACCTCCGCCGCCTGTAAGGACGTACACGCCGTTCTCGCGTAGAGGCAGCTCACCTGCTGCCTCATCCTGAAGCGGACGGATAGCGAACGCGTATCGTTCTCCCCGGCGAAGCGCAACGGTCGGCTTCTCCATCGGTCCCGCAAGTTCGCGGACAAATTGTTCGTCCGTCGTATGCGCATCGCCATCTACCGTGCGGATGACAACATTCGGACACTCAATCGGGAAGGCATTGCCTAATGTATGGAGCAGCCGATGCTCGGGCCGGAGGTCACCCTCCTCCCGAGTCACCGCGTAGCCAAGCTGTGTCACTATGGCGAGCTCCGGATTGCGACCGATACGTCTGGCAAGCGTTCGGCACAGCTCCAGCAGCGGGAGCAAGCCATGATTCACGCCGTTCTCTACTCGAACGACTAACGATTCTGTGCTGTCATCGGCAGCAGCCATTCCGGAGAGGAACACCACTTGATCCAGCTCGGCGAGCGGAAGCGACTCGCTCCACGTTCGGTAATCATCATGCTGCGGGATCTGCGCCATTGCCACCGAATCGGATTGCGCTTGCAGTCTTCTGATGATACGCAGAGAGGCTTCACTGCCGTCATGAATCGCGAGCCGACGCCAGCTTGACGGTTCAAGCTCCGCGCGCTGCTCCAAGCGTATCCATGCAGGCTCCCAGAGCGGGACTGACGGTAATTCGGCAGGTTGTATCCAACAGCGGCTCGGTGCGAACGGGTAACCCGGCAGCCTCGTACGTCTGTACGCTCTCCCTTCATATAACGCCTCCCAGGAAACTGCCTCCCCTCGCGCATAGGCGGCGCAAAATGAGCGAAGCGACTCGTCAGGAATCTGCTCCGTTGCTACGACCAGTCCAGCCCCAGGCACAATCGTATCCATCGGATCAGACGCCAGCTCTCCTAACCGATCCAGCATGTCCTGTGCATCAAGACCGATTACAACAAGGCGATAATCATAATGAGTGCGGGCTGTATGCAAGGTGGTACATATGGCTTCCATCGACTCGTGAGCCGATGCGGACAACCAGGCAGCGAATTGACGTACCGTTCTGCGAAGTGCAGCTTGTGACTTCGCGGACAACGTCATGACGTGGGGAGATGCGGGAGGTGACAGCTCCGGTTGCGTCTCCGCTGCAGTCGGCTCCTCTTCCAGCACGATATGGCAATTCGTCCCGCTGAAGCCGAATGAGCTAACGCCGCAGCGTCTCGGCACGCCCTTCGGAACGTTCCACGGTCTAACGATATCGTTCACGAATACGGCCGTATCCTCGAACGCGATACTCCGATTCGGTCGCTCGCAGTGCAGCGTAGGCGGAATTGTCCGATGCTGCAACGCCAGCGCCGCCCGCACGAAGCCTGCCAGACCAGCACAGCCGATCAAGTGACCGACATGCGGCTTCACTGAGCTAACTGCGCAGAATTGCTTCCTCCGCGTGAAGCGGGAGAATGCTTGGCGGATAGCCTCGATCTCAATCGGATCGCCGAGCTTCGTACCGGTGCCGTGCGCTTCGATATACGTAATCGTCTCCGGATCAATGCCTGCCTGCCGCCATGCTTCCACGATGACCTTCTCCTGAGACAATACGTTAGGCGCTGTCAGGCCAATCGAATGTCCATCTTGATTCACGGCGCTTCCTTTGATAACCGCATAGATGGCATCGCGATCCCTTCGCGCTTGCTGAAGCGGCTTGAGCAGCACGGCGCACACGCCTTCGCCGGTAACTGTACCGTCCGCCCGATCATCGAACGTCCGCGTCTTGCCAAGCGTGGATTCGATCCCCACTTGACCGTTCAGGTCGATCGGCCACACATCGAGCCGCAGCCCGCCAGCTAGCGCCAGCTCGCATTCTCCCTTCTGGATCGCGTCGATAGCCGTATGAACGGCAACTAGAGAAGACGAACAAGATGTGTTCACGATCATGCTCGGACCGAGCAGGTCGAAGTAGTGCGCAACCCGCCCTGGGATCATCGAGACGAGGTTGCCAACATGAGCCTCCTTGTACGATCTCGGGGCTGCTTCCAAGATACGGGTCGCATACGTGTACGGCTCTTGATCGTATCCGACGAATACGCCCGTCTTGCTGCCTGCCAGCTTGTCCATCGTATAGCCGCCGTCTTCGAAAGCGTGATAGGCGGTTTCGAGGAACAGTCGCTGGTGCGGATCCATCCATTCCGCCTCCTTGGGCGAAATTCCGAAGAAAGCATAATCGAATCGATCGATGCGGTCCAGATAGCCTTGGCGAATAAATTGCCATTCGTCACGCTCCATACGTCTTGCTCTCGTGTACTGCTCCGCCTCCATTCTCCTCGCATAAGGAAGCTCGCGCGTCGCTTCTCTGCCATTCACTGCATTGTCCCAGAATGACGAAGGGTTGTCCGCAAGAGGGAAGCGCAATCCGATACCGATGACGGCAATTTCCTTGCCTGTTTCCGCTCGCTGTGCAGATTCCGGTTGTCCCATCATTCGCTCCATGAAGCTATTTCCCATACGCATGTTCACCCCCTTGTCGTACTTGTTCAGCCAATATCGTTAACATGTCGCCAAATCGTGAAGACAGCGCCTTAGCCTTGTCCTCCATATCTGTTGATACGAAGACGGCTTGCACTTCTCCCTCGTCCAGCACATACAAGGCGATAGCAATCTCTCGCTCTTGCACTCCCGGCTCCGCCTGCAGCATAGCAAGCGTAACGCCCTCTGCTAGAGCGGTCACCTTCGTTGCACGTCCAATATGGCGGTGTTGCATCTCGCGCACCCCATCTGCAGCGCTCTCGATTTCTTCAAGCAGCAGGAGATGTGAGGTTGAGGCATCACCTGCGAAGACGGCAAGCGGAACAGACGATTGAGAGGTAAGCTCTGCAACCATGTAAGCGAAGGCAAGCACATATAGCTCGAATGGCTCTGCACCGATACTAGCGGCACTCTCTGCCATAGCGCGACTCGTTGCGCGAGGAAGCAAGGCACGTGCACGGTGATGCGACTGCGGCTGCACACGCCGCGTCAGCTCGACTGCGAGCTTCTCTACGGTAGGATAGGCGAACAAGTCGGCAATATGTGTCAAATTCGGATACAAGCCTTCGAGTTTGGCATGGACGCTCATCAGCATGATCGAATCTCCGCCAGCCTCGAAGAAGTGATCGCGAATACCGAAGCTGCTCGTGCCAAGCACTTCCTCCCACATGCCGTATACGATCTTCTCCATGTGCGTTGTCGGGCGTGCAGCTGTGCTATTACCGGAACTAGGTATATGCGGTTCAGGCAACTGCTTCCGGTCTACCTTGCCGTTGGCAGATAAGGGCAGCCGTTCAAGCATAGCAACGCGTGACGGAACCATGTATCCCGGAACGCGAGCCTTAAGCGCAGCCATCACTCGCTCCGCTAGCAGTCCTCCTGCAGCTTGGCTTGATTCGGAAGCTTCGGAAGTGGAAGGCACCCAGTAAGCAGCCAGGTACGTACGACCGTCATTGTCTTGCTTGTCCACAACTACTGCATCCCGCACCTCAGGCTGCTGCATGAGTATACTTTCTATCTCACCTAGCTCCACCCGGTACCCGCGAATCTTGATCTGATGATCCCTGCGCCCGAGAAATTCCATGTACCCTTCCTTGTGCATGACACCGTAATCTCCGGTGCGATACAACGGCCCCAGCTCGGGGTGCCGGATGAAGGCTAGCTGCGTCTTCTGTTCTTCACGCCAATAGCCCTTCGCTAGTCCCGCCCCGCCGATCGCGAGCTCGCCAGTGACCCCAACTGGACATATCCGACCGTCCTCGCTTAGCACATACCATTGCTGATTCCCTAACGGATAACCGTACGGGATAGACCGCCAGTGCTCATCAATAGTCGTAACCGGATAGTAGATGGACCAGATCGATGCCTCAGTTGCCCCGCCCAAGCTGTACAACGCAGCATGTGGGAACCGCTGTCTCACCGTGCGCGCAAGCTGCAGCGGTATCCAATCCCCGCTCAGCATTACCGTGCGAAGTCCGGGAAGCTGTTGCCCTTCTGCTGGTTCTGCTGGCAGCACCTCCAGCAGCGCAGCGAACAAGGCAGGCACGGAGTTCCATACGGTACATTCGCCAGCCGCTGCCGTGCGCAACACATCGGGCATATCGCGCGGGTCTTCGATCACGATGACAGCGGCCCCTGCTGCAAGCGTGCCGAACCAATCGAACACAGACAGATCGAAGGAGAACGAAGAGAGCGCTGCGACGCGGTCTTCTTCCGTTATGGCGAACCTATCAATTACGTCCAACAGTGTGTTCGATGCAGCCTCATGCGTCACTACAACCCCCTTCGGCTGACCGGTGCTGCCCGAAGTGTAGATGATGTAGGCGATCCCATCTGCACAGCTGTCCTGGATAAGCTCCGCGTCAGGCTCCAGCTGCGGTAGCTGCGGCTCCTCCGCTGCTGCATCCACTACATAGCGGCATTCGCTGTGCGAGACGATATAGCTTCGGCGCTCCTCGGGGTAATCCGGATCGATCGGCACGTAGCAGGCCCCTAGCATCAGCACGCCTTGCATGGCCGCAATCGTCGCATAATGGCGATGCCCGATCACGCCAACGGCATCTCCAGGCTGAATCCCTTCGTTCTGCAGCTTGACGGCGAATTGCCGTGACAGCTCGTACAACTCGCCATACGTCACATGCCGCTGCTTGTCGATCACCGCGATTCGTTCCGGATGACGCTGAGCACGCTCTGCGAACAATTGATCCAGCGTTGCCCGCATCAGCCGCACTCGCGACGTCTCGTTGTAGCATGCGTAGAGCTCTGCGTGCGACGGTGGAAGCGGAATCGGTTGTGCATAGCCCTGAACTGCCAGCTCCTCTAATATTCGCTTGAATGCTGCGAACATTAGATCGATGACTTCCTTATTGAACAGCTCCGATACGTAGTCCCAGCTTAGTTCAACGACACCGTTTCGTTCAGTCAGCTGGAAGTCAATGAACACTTGCGACGTCTGGCTCAATCTCATCTTCGCCTCGCCTGGCAAGGAACCCGCTTCACCGGCACCTTGGAAATCCTGCGAGAGTAGACTCGTGAAGACGTACGGCATGATCGCTCCTTTCTCATAGTTGCGCGCCTTCGCAAGCTCGCGGATCATCTCCGTTCCGTCGTAGTGGCGATGCTCCAACGCTTCTGCAATCGTCCGATGCACATAGAACGCCTTGCTCCAGAAGCTTTGCTGTGAAGACCACTCCAGCCCGAGCAGCATAAGCGAAGTGAAATCACCGACCAGCTCATGCACGTCAGGGTGGAACGGATAGCGATTGAACACCGTTAGATTGACCGCCAGCCGCGGCTGATTGGACCAGCGCGACAGCACTTCCGCGTATGCGGCACAAAAGACAGCGGACGGCGTAACAGTGTGCTGCGCAGCTAATCGCTTGATCTGTTGCCAGTCTGCATCCGCCAATACGGCGCTTACCCGTTGGAACGTCGGCTTGGCAATCTCGGCTGGCACCCGCTGCATCGGGATGTTCGGCGGTTCAGGGAAGGCAGCGACGCGCTCGAGCCAGAAGGCCCGACTCTCGTCATAGGCCTTCGTCTTCCGAAACGCTTCATACGCCTGTATATAGTCACGGAATGTGAAGGCCAGCGGCTCAAGCTCCCGCTCCGGATGTGTATAAGCTTGCATGACATCCTTCTCGATAAGCTGCATGCTCATGCCGTCTGCGATGAGCACATCGAAGCTCGTACATACATAGTGCTCGTCATCTGCTATACGGAACGCCTTCACCTCGAATAACGGCCAGCGATCAGTCTGGAACATCTGATGCGACATCCGACCACGCTCACGTTCGATGCGGGCTTGGCGCTCCGGAAGTGCGAGCGCTCTCATATCTTCGACTACAATCCTGTATTCGGGGACCCGTTCTAGTATCTTCTGTTTGCCTGACGGCAATATGACCGTTCGCAGCATCGGGTGTCTGCCGATTGCCGCATTCAAGCTTGCAGTGAGCCGTTGAATGTCTAGCTTCGTCGTCAGCTCCGAATACGCATGTGTCGCAACACCGCCAAGCTCGAAGTACTCATTGCGGCCGATGAAATATGCCCGTTGCACTTCCGTTAATGCAAACGGTTCATAGAGATTCGCGACATCCGGTTCAGCATGTCCAACTAGACCGCTCGCGGACTCCTCTGATCGCTCTTCCCGCGCTTCATTAGCAGCCTCCGCCGCAATCCATGCGGCCATCCGTTCGATCGTCACATGCTCCATGAAGACCGTGGGCTTCATGTGGACGCCGAATTGTTCGGACAACAGACCGATCATCTTCATCATCGCGATCGAATCACCGCCAAGCTCGTAGAAGTTATCATGGATAGCCATAGCGGTATAGCCAAGCACGCGGCTCCAAATCTGTGCCGTTCGACTCTCAACCTCGGAATATTCGTTGTCCAACCGTCCTTTCAATGCAACAGCACTGCCTGCGTCGGAACTTTCCTTACTAACTGGCTCCTGCTCCTCTCTGGAAGAACGTATTCGCGCGCGCAAGCGCTCTACCGTCTCGTCCGCATAGCGAATCGCCAGCGTATCCAGCATGTCGAATATTTCGCCATCCGTATTCACTTGCCCGACGACAACCCGGGGAAGCTTCAAGGCCAGCGCCTGCGACAAGTACGCATGGACATGCTCATCCGGTGTCACCTTGTACAAGGAGAATTGACCGAACAGCTTCGTATACGCAGCGTTATCGAGCGCCAGGATGCTGGAGTAGAACGTCTCTTCCCAGGTAGGCCAGTTGATCGTGACTGTTCGCTTGCCGCGCAAGTTCCGTTCCTCCGTGTAAGCGTCCAAGTATGTATTAGATGCCGCGTAGCCGCCGACAAGATTGCCGCCCGTGAGGGTGATGATCGATGAGCAGAGCAAGAAGAAATCCAGCGGGTCCTGTTCTGTTAGCCGATCCAGGGCGAGGGTGCCCCACACCTTCGGACGCAGATCATCCCGAACATCATCGATTGTCAATGGTACTTGCTCGAAGTCATAGGGATGGACAAGACCCGCCGCATGAACGATGCCGTGCAGAGGGCCGTATGCTGCGCGCACATGCTTCAGAACGCTGCCCAGCGCCTCTTCATCCGCGACGTCTGCGCTCATCACAATGAGCTGCGAGCCGTTGGACTCTATTTGCTCCATCAGCTGGATGCGTCGATATGCGGTCTCTTCACGCTGATTCATCTCGTATTCATAACGAATCTTCGACCATAGACTGCGCGCTGGAAAAGCAGACCGATTGAGGAGCACAATTCGTACCGGACAGGTTGCGGCAAGTGCTTTCGCAATCTGCAAGCCGACGATCCCGACTCCTCCAGTAATGAGATAGGTGCCGTTCTCACGCACCTCCAGCGGCTCCTGCGGCACTTGCTCCTGTTCGAGCATACGCAGCCGCTGTACGTACCGTGCTTGCCCACGCAAGGAACAGACGTATTCATTCGAGTCGCGGTTCAACTCCGCCATTAACGGCTGCATATCCTCGTTCAAGTCCCAATCGATGCAACGGCATCTGGAGCCTGGCAGCTCATACGCCACAACCTTGCCGTAGCCGAATAACGCAGCTGATTCCGGGATGACGATCGATTGGCTGTCGTCAGTCCGATAAGCCCAAGGCGCAACGATAGTAAGCTTAAGCGGGGATTTCCAACCGGATGCGCGCAGCGCATTGACGAGATATAAGCAGCTATACAGCCCTAATTCCAGCCGTGCTTGCACCCCATCTTCAACGGATGCTGTCGTTGGCGATCCCCCCTGAACCGCGCCGAAGTGGACAATAGACTTCACATCGTCGGAACGAGTTGCTTCAATCAGACACCGGTAATCGTCCTCGGAAGGGCCCACCACATAATGTCGTTCCCCGCGCAGTTGGAACACATCCCCTAATTCAACCTTAATCCAGTTGCCGTCCGTCTCGCTGAGCGCTTCTGCGAATCGCTTTCCGACCCCGCCTTGGTCCATGAATATCATCGTGCACTCAGTACGAATGTGGCTTGGCGCTGCAACACCGGGGGTAAGGCTGCGCATCTGCTCAGTCGGCAGCCATTCAGGGACGAATAGTTGCTGCTCAGAAGCGAAGAAGGAGCTGTACAGCTCTCTGTCTGAGATATCCAACCAGCAGCGTTCGCGTACAAAAGGATACGGAGGCAAGGTGACTCTGTTGCGTCGCTCCCCTGCATACAGCCGCGCCCACGCAGCCTCTGCGCCGTTCACATAGTGTCTGGCGAGGAGCCGCAGCTCTTCTTCTCCCCTAGTGCTAGCTTCGAGCAGACGGCTTGCTGCATTACCCGCTTCCGCTGTGGCTGAATCGGTATTAACTTGACCCTGCCACATAGCGTCCTGCTCTAGCGGCTCCTTGCTGCGGTCAAGCATCGCGCCTACGGCATTGTCTAGCTTCTCGATAAGGGACGGGATGCTGTCCACGACGATTGCCAAGCGATATTCATGATGCATTCGTCCCGTGCACGTGCTATAGCACAGATCGGCAAGTGGAATGCTCGCCTCTTGCTTCAGCCAATCGATGTACCGCTCAGCCAGCTTCACTAGCGAATGAGGCGACTTGGCCGAGAGCATAAACAGATGAGTTCGCGATGCTTCTTCTGGTACGATTGCAGCCGCAGGAGCGCCCGGTGCTTCCTCCAAGACGACATGGCAGTTCGTGCCGCTAATACCGAAGGAGCTCACCCCGCAGCGGCGCGGCTCGTCCCCTCTGCGCCAGTGCGCAAGCTTCGTGTTCACATAGAAGGGCGACCGATGGAAGCGAATCTTGCGATTGGGCCGTCTGAAGTACAGGCTTGGCGGCAGCTGCTTATGTTTCAGCGATAATACGGCTTTGATCAAGCCAGCGATGCCTGCTGCACTATCTAGATGACCCATGTTCGACTTCGCTGAGCCAATGGCACAGTATTGCTTCTTGTCCGTATATTGGCGAAATGCCCGTATCAGCCCTTCCATCTCGATAGGGTCGCCGAGCTTCGTGCCTGTCCCGTGCGTCTCGATATAAGAGATCGATTCCGGATGTACGCCTGCTGCCTGCCACGCCTTCTCGATGACCGCAGCTTGCGCTTCCGGATTCGGGGCTGTAATGCCGTTCGACCTGCCGTCTTGGTTCACAGCTGAACCCTTGATAACCGCATAGATCATGTCTCCGTCCAGCTTCGCCTGCGCAAGCGGCTTGATGACGACAGCGGCAACACCTTCACTCATCGTAGAGCCGTCCGCATACTCGTCGAACGCCCGTGTCCGGTGATCCGATGATTCGATGCCTAGCTTCTCCTTGCGTTCTATCGGAACGAGGGTGAGCCGAATGCCACCCGCAATCGCCATGTTGCAGTCGCCGTTGCGGATCGCCTTGCATGCTTCATGCACCGCGACTAAGGATGAGGAGCATGCCGTATCAACCATGACGCTCGGTCCGCGCAGATCCATCAAGTAAGCGATGCGGCTAGCCATCATCGATATAATGTTGCCCGCTGCGGCCAATGAGGCGGAGCCGGGCTCCAGCTCGCCAATGAGACGCTTGTAATCATACAGCTCGCTGGCAGAGTAGCCTACGTACAGTCCCGTTTCCGTACCGGCCAGCCTTCCGTCCCCGAAGCCTGCATCCTCCACTGCCTGCCAGGCGCATTGCAGGAACAGCCGATGAGCCGGGTCCATCAGGCTTACTTCCTTCGGAGAAAGCCCGAAGAACGCATAATCGAATCGGTCAATTTCATCCAGATACCCCGTCTCTTCGAACGTCACTTCCAGATGATTGTGCCGCAAGCACCGATCTATGTAGGCCTCGACATCCCGCTTACGCCTTGTAGAAATGGTAGATACACAATCTCGACCTGCCATGAGGTTGCTCCAATATTGCTGAACATCTGCAGCCTTGGGGAATTGCAGCGCAATGCCGACGATTGCCATTTCCTTCGACGACACCTCTGCTACACTAGGCTCCAGATCAACTTGATCGAGCAATTCTTGTAAGCTCTGGTTGAGCATCATATCCCTCCCCAACAATGTGTCTCACGCCTGTCTCCTCTAGCAGATCCGCGTATATGTGCTCGCGATCCTCTAGAGGTACATGCTTCGTCTCCAGGATGACTGCAAGCAGCTCCATTGCGGTACGCAGCTGTTCGTCAGACGGCGGCTGCATGGAGCTGTCAATCTCGTCACATAGCTGCTCCAGCCGCTCATACGGAACGATCACACCTTGTTCGTATGCTTCCAAGTCGGCGTTCTCGTTCTTGACGCTCATCGCAATGCCCATGCACCGCTCGACGATATGATACTCGCGCTCCAGCACATTGCCGCGCTCGGGCATCTCGGCAAGCCGCTGTCGCAACTTATTCCGTTCCTCCGTACTGCCGTATGAATACGAGGGAAAGGATTTGTTGTTCTCTCTTGCCAGTGCGCAGAGCACTGATTGCGGCCCGAGCTCCACCACTAGATCGACTTGCCGGCTCTCGGCATAATCAAGCATGCGTCTCCATTGGATTGGTTTGACTAGCTGTTCTGCAAGACCTGCCGCAATGTCTCGCTCAGAGCGATACGGCAGCGCTGTGACGCCAGACAATACAGGGAAGCGGAATGGCTCGTAAGCAATCGTGTCGAGCGCTTGCTTCAGCTTGTTCGCTTCCTCCTCCATGAGCAACGTATGGAACGGAGGACTGGTGAACAGCGGCGTCGTCTTCGCGTCGAGCTTCCACAGCTCCTCCTCCAATTGGCTGATTGCTTGCGCGGTGCCCGCCACCATCGTCTGCCGGGGCGCATTCAAGCAGGCGGGCGCTACTAATTGCCCTTCGGAGCTGATTCGGCTGCACAGCCGGAGCAATTCCTCTTCCTCCAGCTCTTGCACGACCATCATATGACCGACCTCTCGGTCTATCGCGAGCAAAGCAAGCTGTCCTCTGTGTTGCACTAGCCTCACAGCATCGGCGAAGCGAATCGCTTGCGAGCTGACTAGCGCGCTATATTCCCCTAAGCTATGGCCAGCTGCGAAGTCCGGCTCAATTCCAACCTGCTCCTGATAGACAGCGAATGATGCCATACATACTGTGACTAACGCTGCTTGCATAAGGTCGGGGCGTGACAGCTCCCGCATCGGCCCCTCGAAGCATAGCTTCGCCATGTCCAAGCGGAGAATGTCGCTAGCCTCCTCGAAGTATTGGCGGGCGGAGGCGGAAGCCTCATACATGTACTTTCCCATTCCGATATGCTGCGAGCCTTGACCGGGGAAGACGAGTCCTAGTCTAGTCATGAGCTTACCTCCAAGGCTTCTACCTCTACATAAGCAGGTGGAGGCGGCACTTCATCACCTGCATAGACGAGCAGTACTTTGCCGCCAGTCTTGCCCGCTTCCGTGAAGCCCGCGAACTTATAAGTCATATACATCATGCGATTGCGGTCTGTCGGGATGAATTCAGCGCTAAGCTTCATTCCAGCTTGCTGCGCGCGCCGTATAATGTGCTGCAGCATGACACTCCCTACGCCCCTCGACATGACGCGGCACGACATGAGCAGTAGACGGATGGTCCATATTCGTTCCCGCTCCTTCTTCTCAATAAGTGCCAGTCCAATCTTGCCGTAGGTGCCATAGCGGTCCGTCAACTGTGCAACGAGCAGCACGTGCGACGGCGAGCGCGCCAAGTCGGCCAGCTCGTCATAGGTGAATGTCGTGCCCGTGGAATTGAGCTGGTTCGTTCGTACAGTCAGCTCCTCTGCACGCTGCAGGTCAGCCTCTCCGGCAGGATGAATGACCATCTTCATCTCGAGTGAGGCGAGAAATTGTTCCTGCGGACCTTCGAACGATGCTTCTGCCGTCTTCCGATGCTGATCCGCCTTCATCATCTGTCTGCGATTCCTAGCATCATCCGTAATGAAGCGGGGCTTCATAGCGTCCATATGCAACAGGCTGTCTAAGTGCCTCACGTCGATGCACAGTACGTCCGGCAGGACGGAAGCGACCTCATCGCGTTCGAACGGCTGATCGTCAATGAATGCAATGGCATCGATGCCAATGTTCATTTCCCGGGCAATGGTCTGAATCGAGCTGGACTTGGTGTTCCAATGGATTTGCGGATAGAGGAAATAATCATCCAGCCTGAAGCTTCTGAGCATGTCCATCGCATGCGTGTATTCATTCTTGCTCGCAATTGACAACAGAATGCCTCTGCGGTCCAATGCCTCCAGTATGTCGGCGATGCCCGACCGCAAGGTGACACGCTCATCCTCTAGCAATACACCGGACCAGATCGTATGATCCAAATCCCAGACGACACATTTGATCGTTCTCGCCATGATCACTCGTCCTCCTCGGCGATATTGTCAACCAAATAAGCGATCAATTTCATATGGGCGGCAATCCATTGTTGCACAACCTCACGGTTCCATTGCCCCGGCGGTGCGCCCCAAGCTAACGTATACATGCCCTCATTCGATGCGCGTACGTCCACCCACAGATTGAAGCGGTGTCCGTATGAAGAGCTCGCCGCTCGCGGATGGCTCGCTGCATGGATGGCGACGACTGGCCGCACGCTTGTCGGGCTATCCTCTGCAGTGTGAATGAGTGACGCTGTGCGCACCCACATGGATGCTTGCTGCCATCGATCCTGCTGCTGTTGCATCTGCGTACGCAACCACGCTCCGGGCGATGCGGTGTCGCTGAACGTGTAGGTAGCTGGCAGAACCTGTGATCGATCCGTATGCAGCACATACAACGTAATAGGATCCTTGGCATGGTCCGCCCATTTGCTTAACAGCAGCGCAAGCGCTGCACATGCCACTTGACCGAATGCAGACAATACCTGATCCGCTTGGAACGCTGGCTGCTGACCAAGCACAGGAGATGTTCCGCCCTCGTCTGTCGAACGCAGCGCTCCATCATTCATGATTGCACGCAGAGCGGATACAAGCTCAGCAGGTACTTGCGTCTCGAATGCGATAGACTCCGTCGGATCACCGCTTCCCCGCACAGATGCTGGGAGCGGCACAGAGCGAAGCGGTACCCGCTTCGCGGCTTGCGCCTGCTCCGGCTCGGTCCATAAGCCGCCGATATGCGCCGCTTGTCTGCGAATCGTGGCATGCATGAACAAATCGGTTACCGCCACTTCCACATGACACACTTGCGATAGCTGTGAAGCCAGTTCCAAGATGAGCAATGAATTGCCCCCGACGTCGAAGAAGCTGTCCGTTGCGCCAATTCCCTCCCTCTGCAATACGCGCTGCCACACACCCAGAATTCGTTCCTCAAGCTGCCCTTCCGCGTGAGCGGTGTCATTGTGTGTCGATAGGAGTTCGGCTTCCATCGTGCGCAAGGTATGGCGGTTTATCTTGCCGTTAGGCATGAGCGGCATCTGCTCCAGCTGCGTATACAGCTCCGGAATCATATAGCTTGGGAACTGCTCACTCATGAAGGAACGAATGGCGGCTGCCGTAAGCGCGGCAGATGCTGTGAAGAACGCCCATAACACATCTTCGCCTCTGGGAGCCGCTCGAACGACGACGGCCGCTTCACGGATATCCGCCATCCGGGCCAAGCCGTTCTCCACTTCATTCAATTCGATTCGATTGCCCCTTATTTTCACTTGATGGTCGAGTCTTCCCATATAGCGAATTGTACCGTCTGCATGCCATGCCGCCAGATCCCCTGTGCGGTACATCGTGACGTCTGGTTCTAGCGGATGCGCGATGAATGCGTCTCGGTTCAGCTCCGGTCGGTTCCAATATCCGTAGGACACGCCTGCGCCGACCACGCACAGCTCGCCAGCCATCCCCAACGGCTGAATTTGTCCGTATAGATCCAGAATGTAAGGGCGCGTATTGGGAATCGGACTGCCGATCGGGACAGATCTCGCAAACTGCTCGCGCGGAATCCGGTAATGCAGCGTGTCATCGCAGCATTCGGTCTGTCCGTAGCAATTCACTAACTGAATGTGATCATAATGCGTATAAAATTGCTGAACAAGCCCTGGCTTCGTCTCCTCTGACGTTAATGCGACTGATTTCAACGCACGCAACGGGACAGCAGCTGTTGCCCCATCGACAGCACGGATATAGGCATTCAAGACGGAAGGAATGACTTCAATGACGGTGACACCATCCTGCTCGATACGGCGAAATTGCTGCACAGGGTCGCGCTCCACCTCCTCGGCATAGATGACGAGCCGCGCCCCTATGAATAGAGGAGCAAGCATCTGCCAGATGGAGGCGACAACATTCACACTGAAGTTGTTCCCGACGACATCGTGCTCTTCGATGCGCAAGTCACGAATCTTCGCGAATGTGTGGTTCACGATCCCGCGATGATGGAGCATCGCGCCCTTCGGCTTGCCAGTCGAACCCGACGTATAGATCATATAGGCTGTGTCAGCGGCCTTGCTGTTGTTCGCACGAGCTGAGCTTGCTGGCAAGCTTCCGGCACGATTCATCGACAGCACAGTGCCGCTGAAGAGATCGGGGCGAAGTGTGTCGGCTTCCGCTAGCACAATCGACGCCTCGCAGTCTTCCAGAATGGCGAGCGTTCGCTCGACTGGATGGTTCACATCTAGCGGAACGCATATGCAGCCAGCCTCCATAATGCCCAGCACGCCGGCAACCAGCTCCAGCGATCTCGGGATGAACAGAGCGACCCGTGATTGAGGAGCAGCGCCATTCTCTTGAAGCAGCGCTGCAATTTTGCGTGCTTGGCGCATGAGCTGCGCATAAGTCCATGACTGCTGCTCATAGGCAACCGCGACCCGATCGGGGTAGCGCTCTGCCTGTTGCCACACCAACGCGGGGATGGTGCAGTCCGGTATGGGCGCTGCTGTGCGGTGGAAGGCCGTTGCGATCGCAGCCATCTCCTCCGCCGTTACGATGTCGAGAGCTGCAAGCTGATCCTCCGGCGCGGCAAGCATAGCGTGAAGCGTTCGAACATAACGATCCGCTGCAAGCTGAATGGTCGAGCGGTCATACAGCTCGGTATTGTAGTGAACATCGATATGCACGCCTTGATCGACCGAAATTTGCAGGGACAGATCGAAGTTCGTCTGCTCGTGAACGTATCGTTTCGCAAGCTTCAACCTGCCATTGCCGGAATCGCCTGCCGTCTGCTTGCGATCGAACGGGTAGTTCTTCATGACGACGACGGAATCGAAGATCATGCCGCCGCCTTCCATCTCGCTGCAAGCGATCATATCGCGCAGTGGCAGTCCGCCATTCACTTCGCTGTTCGTTAGACTGGCAGACAGCTTCCTCGCATACGTCACAGGTGTGTCGCTCTGTTCGGATTGCATCCGCATCGGCACCGTCTGGATGAACAGACCGATCATCTGCTCGATTCCGGCTATCTCAGGCGGACGGCCTGATACGGTAACGCCGAAGCAGACGTCATTCGTATTGTTGTATTTCTGAAGCAGCAGACCCCAAGCCGTATACAAGACACTTGCCAATGAAAGCTTATGTGCGGCACAGACCGTCCGCATGCGCGCCAGTAGCTCATTGTCCAGATCACATGGAACCAGGCTCATCTCCACAGCATCTTGCAGCTTCGGACGATCCGTTGGAATTGTCGTTCGCACCTGATACCCGGCCAAGTATTCCTTCCAATACGTGATGAGCGCCGTCTGCTCTTGTTCCTTCGTCCACTTCACATAACTGCGGAAGGACGGCTTCTGCACCACTCGTGGCGTGCCCCCTTCTCTCAGCGCTTCATAGTAGGTGAGGAACTCCTGAACGAGAATACCGAAGCTCCAGCCGTCCATCACAATATGGTGATAATCGATGAACAGCTCGTATCTGCGCGCCTCCAGCTTGCAGAGCAGCACACGAATCGGAGCTTCCCGAATGTCGATGCGGTCGGCAAGCCGCTCCTCCCGTTGCGCTTGGAGCGCCGCAGCTAGTTCAGCCCTGTCCAATGCGCTCAAATCTGTATAGGTGATCGGAATGCGGTGTTCCCGCTTTATAATCTGCACCGCCTTGCGATGCTCGTTCCAACGAATGACGGCGCGGGCCATCTCGTTCGCTTCGGTGACCATCGCCCACGCTGTCTCGAATGCCGCTCGATCGACGTCCCCGACAAGCTCGATGCCGACCTGCTCACAATAAAACCGCGAGTGCTCGCGATGCCAATAGTGAAACAGCATCCCTTCCTGCATCGTAGTCAGCATCAGAATATCTTGCACCATGTCCTTGCTAAGCGCAGCTGCCGTTGCCAATCTCCTTCCTCCTCTCTATGGTCCTGGAATATATGAATGCGCGGTCACTTCTATCTCCGCAGGATGATAGATTAGTGATCAAACTTGGTCACTAATTTGCAGTGAATGATGACGTAAAATAGTTTGTGTAATTCGGTAAAAAGTGTATTCACAAATAGAAGAAGGTAGGGTACTCTCGGAATTGTCCAGATCCACGAGAGGAGATGCCCTACCTATGAATCCAAGTATACACGATGCCGACTTTATGGAGCAATTAGCA